>Ga0172380_10000821_pt1 | contig 56594 bp, 74 predicted proteins | sample Leawe162metaG_FD_119747 | JGI IMG/M metagenome (GOLD analysis project Ga0172380, IMG submission 119747) | Leachate microbial communities from a municipal landfill in Southern Ontario, Canada - Leachate well 162 metaG | ecosystem: Engineered > Solid waste > Landfill > Unclassified | place... | reverse complement strand
TCCAGCGCGAGGACGGCTTCGATGTCGGTCGCCGCCTTGATCTCCACGTTGATCATCGTCTTGATCATGCGTTCACCTGCGCTTCCGGTGCCGCCACTTCCACCTGCTCCACAAACGGGAGCGGCTGCTGTGCGGCGTCGAACTTGCGCTGCTTCTCGGCCGCGATGCGCTTGCGCTCGTCTTCCTGCATCTGGCGCATGGCGAACACAAACACGTTGCGCACATCGCAGGCGAACTCCTTGCGCGTGCGGAGCTGGCGAAGCTTGATCTTGCCGGACTTAGTCAGCGTGACGACGACGAGTTTGCCGTCGCAATTAACGACGCGCTGTGTGTCGCGCTTTAATCTTGTAATTTTCATCGCGGTCCTTTCTTGGTGCATCCACTTTTTTTGCTTCGCCAGCGCGCGTCTTCACCAGCTCGAAGCTGTACATGCGCAGCATTTGATGGCTTGTCCAGTTGGGCAGGCCCATCTCGCGCATGCCGCTGTCGAACTCGGTTACGAAGTCCACGTTGCTGTTGTAGCCGAGCGCGCGAATGGACTGCGACCGAAGGTCGCGTACGCGAACGCCAACCACGCCAGTGATGATGGCCTCGGTGAACGGACGCCAGATGTTCTGGCCGCACACGTAGTACCACCCCTGCGGCAGGACGTGGCCGGCCGGCTTGAGCATGCTGAATATGTCGCCTGTCTCAAGGCGTGTCTCGCTCTCGATCGGCAAGACGAAGCGCGTCTTGGTGCGGTCCATCACCTTGTCGGCGAGCCGTTCCGTCATCCGAATTGTCTTTCGTGTCATCCTTGCCATACTGCGCTATCCTTTCGTCGTGCGCGTTTTGGTTTTGTACTTGAGCAGAGAAAGCAAGCCGCGCTCGATCGCATGCTTCGCTCCGCATTCGCAGTTGTGGATGATGCGACGATTGAAGTGGGCGACGGCGTACGCATCGACTGCATGCACCGTGCCGCACTTCTCGCATGTCCAGTTGTCGCCGAGATTAACCCGCTTTGTCAGACGCCTTGGCATCGACCATTCCTTTCGCTCTCAGCGTTTCGGTAGTGAATGTGAACTTGCGTCTCATCTCCTGCTCGATTTCGCCAGCGCGCTTCAGCGCCTTCGCTGATGCGTCGATCATCGCGTCCATCTCTGCGGCCATCTTGACGGCCTCCAGCGTCGGCTCGATGATGTTGTGAACCTGCATCTTCTGCCGGTTGCGCGTCTCGACGTCTGTCACCCAGCACTCTTTGCCGTCGTCCAGTATGCTTGTGACGCACACGTTGCGCGACTTTCCGTTGTAGTGCATGACCAGCCCGAACACTTTCCCGAACTTCTCCTTGAGCGATTTGTCGATCCACGCCTTGGCCTCTTCGACGTTTTTGAATCCCGTCTTCTTCGCGCTGACGTTCACAGCGCCGTCCTCGGTCACCGCAAAGCTCGCGGTGTAATCGTTCCACGTAATGACGTGGCCGTTATGCCTGACTACGAACCCATAATCCATACCACCTCCTTGATTCACCACACCAGTATTGAACAATCTCCCGACACGTTTGTCAAGGGTTTCCATCGCTACACGTTCAGTTTTTTCACGCCCCACGCGACCGCTTCGGCATGCGTCTCGAAGTAGATGTCGAGCCTGCGCTTCGGGTTGCGCATCGTGCCGAACCACTTCTCGCTTCCGCGATCCTCGATCACCACTTCGCCGTACCCCTCGACGTACAGCTTGGTGCCGAACGGCAGACAGTTGGCGGCGGCGTGTCCAACGCGAACGCGCTTTCCGCTCGCTGTGATGCCCATCCCGTAGTCTGTGCAAACAGCGCATGCGCAGTAAGCTGTCACAGTCCACACTTCGGAGCGAGCGGTAAGGCACGACGACAGGATCAACCCCGCCGTCAGCGCCGTGAACAGTATCCGCATTGCATGTGTCATGTTTTCCCCCATTCGTCGATCATCTTCGCAACGTTATCGCGACGCTTTGACAGCTCGCGCACCACGTCGGACTGCCGACGCGCAAACGACACGCGCTTGTGCAACTCTTCCATCGCTTCATCGACGTCCGCAACAAGCGTGCGGTGCAGTTGCTTCGCGTGCTCCAGACCCATATCGCCACTCATGCGTCCTCCTTGTGTTTCTCCTCAATGAACCCGCCGTCTTTCAACCCTCGCGCATACGCGTCGCGCACGGTCTCGCCGTCATTGATCTCGATGGCGCGCGCCCAATCACCCGACTTGCGCACACAATGCGGCAGGTGCAGGCGCACAGCCTTCTCGGTGCCGATGGCCAACGTGACGACGGTGAGCTTGTCGCCATTGCCGACAGCCTCGGCCCAACGTTTCGCGGTGTAGATCACGGCTTCACCACCTTATTTAGCCGCTCGATGGCGGCAGTTGCCTGTTCTGAATTGATTCGCGCCTCGTTCAAAATGCGCTCCACTCCCACAACCATCGGCATCACCCCATCCACGGCCTCGCGCAGGAGGCGGAGTTGCTCGTTTGCTTCACCCTCGCTTACAACAAGTCGGCGTATTGCCATGGCAGAATCAGAGAGCTTGCCATCCAACTCCGCGACCCGCGCCTGTGCGGCGGCGAGTTAGTCTGCCATCGCTTTGCAATTTGTGCAGTATTCACTCATTCCACGCCCCCTTGTTCATCAAGAAATTCGTCAATAGCCTGTCGCACGCTAACGCGAGCGCAATCGTGGTCGCTTTCGTGTAGCCGCCATCCGCGATGTGTTGTACTCCATCTACAAACAACCTTGCCCGTGTAACGACCAAGCAGTTTTTGCAATTCGTCAATGCGCTCTGTATCTGTTCGTTGTTCACTCATTCCCCGCCTCCTGTTTCAACGCCTTGATTGCCGCGATGTCTGCGTTGCATGGCGGAACGCTTGCCGAATATTCGTATGCGTTTTCCACCCGCGCCAAGAACGGCATGACGCCCCTCACCTTCTCCCTGAGCCTCGCCAGAGCCGCCGTGTCGGGGTGGGGTGTGGTCGCCTGCGCTCCCGCATCAAACCTGCACGAGCTACACAGCCCCGTTTGCACATAGCTGATGTCAGCCGTTGTGATGTGACCGCCACATTTAAAGCACTTCATACCTTCCTCCCACATTCATCTTTCAATGCCTCTATCGCGCCAACCCAATTATCCCTGTCCAGCGTTTCGTACACATCAATCAGCCTACGCGCCGCCTTAACGAGCGCAAACAACCGCGCCTCGCACTCGCTGAGCTTGAGCGTGTCGGGGTGGGGTGTGGTCGCATCCTCGTATGACATAGCGAATATGTCCGGTTTGCACGGATAGATTTCACCCTTCACGCCTTGAATGATGTAGTCGCCATACTCACCGCGCATCACGCCCTCAAGTGTTGCAATGTCGCAACACTTATCCTGTGTGCGAATGGCATCCGCGCTGACTTGATCCATGAACCAATCTGGGCGGCAATCAATGCCGTATCTGAACGCCTCAATCACTACTGGTTTCTTTTTGAATTTCATACCTTTACCTCCATCTGCTTGCGCACATCCTCGCGGGTGATCAACCACTCTGTTCGCAGTAATCCATCTTCGCACCGTTTGGCATAGGCAATGCCCATGCAGTTCTTTTCGATCCAGTCCAGCATCGCGGTGTCGCTTGATGTGTCCAATTCCCCGCAATCACAGCAGTACCGCGTGTTGTCGGTATGGCGAATGATCGCGCCCACACACCGCTTGCAAACGGTGTCGCTGGGGCCGGCGGGGGCGTATTGCCAGATTGATATTTGACCATCTTCACGATCAATGCCGTAGCACTTGGTATTAATCTGATTAGCCGCGCAATCTCCATTTATGTAGCACACGCACCCAGAACAGGCATGGTTCGCCGTCGATATGGATTTCACCACGCTCACCGCCACGATCTTGCGCCCGTTGTACGTCCCCGTCTGCTGGTCGGGGTTGATTACGAGATTGTTCATTTCGCCCCTTTCTTTGCCGCTGTTTCACGAGCAAGCCGCGCCGCCAAGTCTTTACGCACTGGAAGCCACATTTTACACAACTCCCCCATGCCATCGCGCCATGTTTCGATTTTGTACGGACAATGGTTTACGATTTCAGTTGTCAGGCCGGGGAAGGTCGCCAGCCTCCTGCTGTGACGACACTTGCCACACGATGCTGTTAAAAGCAGTTCGGTTAGTTTCATTTCGCCCCTTTCTTTGCGACCCGCCACGCGGCGGGAATCCCGTATTTTTCGGTTCGCTTAGTCACTTTCCATTGCAAAGCGCCGTCCTCCGTAAACCACCTTATCTTGTAAACCACGTGCCATGCCTCGCGGCGGCGCTCAAAGCGTAATCCCCACCCACGCCATTGGATCTCGCGTTCCAGCCCGCCATCGTCAGGCGTCTTGTTTTCCGCTAAATCCATGCAAATTTCGTCAACCAAGTCGTCAATAGCTCCCGTGTTGCCGCCGCATCCGAATCTCCTAAATTGGCGCGGATAGTAGATGACAGCAGGGGCATCAAACTCCCATCCATCATTCCACTGACATCCGCGAAACTCAGACGGAAGTTTTGCCTTGCCGTCAGTTATCGTTTTCATTGGTGGCCTTTCTGTTTATCAACTCCTTATTTTTCGCAAGACGTGATTTCAATTCATCATCCATTTGTATCTTCCCTCGTACTGTCCATTCATAACAGCAATCACTACACGCGCCAGTTACTTTGAAATAATCGCCCTCAATGTTGTACCCCTCTGATTCGCCCATTACCCAATGTCCAGCGCAAGTGATGTATTCAAATAGAGACACTTCAAGCGATTTGCATTTTGGGCAACGAATTGGGCGTATTGTTTTCATTCCCCCTCCACCATCTCAACCGCCACGATGCGGTAGTGTTTGTTGTTGCATCCCAATATCGCCGTGGGTATGGCATCACAGATTGCCTTGAAGTCGCAATTGCTACAGCTCTGCCCATTCTCCTTCACCGCCCACACCCGCACCTTGCCGTTGCAGATCACGAATGACTGCGCCCGGGCGGGGATGAGGGGCTTGTGCGCGGGGCAATCGCAGCCACAGTTGCGCGTTGTAACATTGCCAGCCTCTCCGCCAATTACATGTGGTTGGGGAGCGTTGCACGGAACGTAATGTGTTTTTGCTTCGCCAAGCCACCCGCAGTTCCCGCACGTTTTCGCGCTCATTCTTCCATCCTCACTTCCTCGGTTGTGTGTTCCGTGATCAGCTCGCGAACTTTGAGCGCGATCAGCCCTGCTGTCACGCCGTTGCGCGTCGCCGTTTTCAACACGATAGTCTGGTCGTCCTGCGTGATCAGTATCGAGTACGCCAGCGGCCCAGACGCCGCCGTGCGAATCGTGATGCCGTCGAATCGTGGCATGTTATCCTCCAATGCACAGCGAACAACCAGTGTCGATCGTGTGCGTGTTGTGATGGTTATTGTGAAGCGACGACGCATTGCAAAATTTGCACAGCCGGTAGTGCTTGGTGTAGCACGAGCGGCACACTTCGCCGTCCACGGTGTCGACCGTCACTGCAACTTCGCGACCGCACCACGAGCACTCATCCTTTGAATGGTCAGGCGCGCCGGTACGCTTCTTGAATTTCGCTCTCATAGTGCGCTCCTATTTCGCGTCGCATGCGTCTTGAAAACCCGCGCCGGTCTTGAGATAGCGCGTCACCTTCTCGGCCTTGTCCGCGCTCCACATCCAGCCCACCGTGAGATACTCCTTGATCGACCGCGCTGTGTAGGCACGGGCCTGCCGGCGAGCGTCTTTCAAGTTGCCGTTGATGAAGTTGTCCACCATCTTTTTCACTGCCGTTCCTCCTGCTTTGTGTATTAGCCGTAGCGTTGTGCTACGTTGCCCAGACCGCGCCACTCGGCGGCTACACGTTGCGGTCCTGCGCTCCACGGGGAGCGCGTGTGGTACACTGCGTTGCACTTACACCTTGCGACGCACCTCCGACATCAGCTTGGCCATGAGACCCGCCAGCGAGGCTGAGAACACGGTCTGATCTGCCGACCGCATGTGATGGTGCGTCGCCGCTCTCCTATTTTGCCTTCGTCACGACGCCGCCGACCACCACGACTTCCGCATACCACCGGTGCGGTTGCGGATAGTGCGGACCTTCCATGCAATGCGTGCCGTCCTTGACGACCGGCCCGAACGGACCAGCTTGCCACACTTCCACGCGCTTGCCCGACTTCACGTCTTCGATCATCGCCTTCTTCGTCTGATAGTTTGTCACTGCGTACATGTTACACCTCCGTTTTATGATTGATCGTCACCACCACGCCGCTCGGAATCCACTCGCCGAGGAACTCCTCGAACGTTTCGCTTTCGTCGCGCCTGAACAGCCGGTCGCCATCGCACCACAATTCGTGCGGCGTCAGCCGGTACGGATGACCGTCGATCACCCATTGCACGTCGATGAGGTTGCCTGCGTCGGCGATCTCGATGATCCGCTCGCGCTGGGCCTCGCCTCTACCCATTGTCCGGTCGACACTCATGCCATGCCTGCCTTTCGTTTTGCGATCTTCTCTTTACGCTCGCACTCGACCTGCGCCTTGACCGACTGCCAGAACACATGCGCCAGCGTCAGGCTGTACGATTTCTTGTGGCGCAGGACGCGCGTTTCAAGACGCCCATCTGGCCACACGGTGAGCGCCACCCAATCGCGACCGACTAGGAATTTGCGCGTCCACGGTTTCAAACACTGCCTCATACGGCACCGCCTTTCGTTCGGTATCATGTCGCCGTGACGTCGTGTCACGTTGCCCAGCGTCGCACTCGGAGCCGATACCTTGACGCCCACGCTGGAATTGCACCAGCGTCTCATTGGTCACGCCTGCGCGTCTTCGGGGTGTTGCTCAAGCCACTCGCGCTCGGCGTTGATCACCATCAACCGCGCGGTCAACTCGGCGACGGTGCGAGTGTACTCGACACAGGAATAACCCTTGACGCGCTTGCCGTCTCGGTAGACGTGAATCTTCCAGCGCGCACCGCCGGCGTTTGTGATTTTCGTTGAGAATTTAGGCATACCGCACCGTCCTTCCGTCACGCAAGCTCGCGCGCCAATTCGATGTTCGCGATTGCGATTTCCGTCTTGATTGTTTCCAACTTGGCCTGCTCGCGCTTGGCGACGATCTTCGCCGCGTCAGCGACGATCTTCTGCTCAAACTCGCTGGTGGCAAGCTGAGACATGTGATCACGCATGCGTTGAATGCGCCTCGGTTTTTCTTGATCGTGTGCAAACGCGTATCCTTTTCCGATTGACATGACCTTCTCCTTTTGTTGTTTGACTACAGCGACAACACGTCGATCTTCGTGCCAGCGTCGATAAACGCTTCAGCGATGATGCCAGCCCAATCGGACTCGCTGATGTTTTCGTCGATTGCGCCCACGTCGACCAGCAGGCGTTTCAAGTCGCTCTCGACGATTTCGAGATAATCGTGAGCGCGCTTGGTGGTCATCGTTTCGTTGACGCCATCCGCGCCAGCCACCAGCGGCGACCAACGATTGCAGGTGGACAGGTGGTGCTTCTGCGCAGGCGTGCGATACGCGCCGTCGCAATGTTCAGGCGTCTGAATGTTGCACTCCGCCTTGATCGAGTAGCGGCCAGCCAGCGCGCTATCGTGCGGATAGTTGTGCGGCAGGCGGCTGACATCGATACTGACCCATGTTACCGAATTCTGTTTGTAGGAACGCTTCATGACTGTGCCTTTCGTGATGCAATGTCGCCGCCCAAATTGGGCGTTGCCCGACCGCGCACTCGGAGCCTGCATCGTGCGGTCACCGCCAGCGGCCACCTGCCGCCTGCGGGTATCTGTTTATGTGTACAGCACGCCAGTCGGAAACGCTTCGATGCGGCCCAGCGCGTCCAGAACCTCCGACTCTGTCAGCCATATGCTTCCATCGACCGACTCGTGATGGACGAGTCGGAAAAGCCTGTCTTGATCAGTCTTCGACGCCCACTGCGCGACGCCCATGCGGAACAGTCCGGTGCGGCTGGAAAGCTCGCCGTTGTCTTGAAACGCCACCGCGCCGTATCCATTGGCGAAGCGATACACCGCCAGAAACCCTCCCACCGCCGGCCCACAAATGACGATGCTATTCGGTTTGATTTTGTTGAAGTCCATGACTCGCTCCTGCGCGGGTATACCGCCGCGCTCGGTGTTCACCGCAGTTACCAGTTGTGGCCGACGCCTGTGATCACCAGAACGCGCTCGCAATTCGGGTCGTTCTTGTGGCAAGCCCACACATGACCGACGCCGCAACCCGCCTTGAATCCCTCGGCCACCAGCCGCTCCATCACGTCGGCGCGCGATTGACAGCGGCACAGCATTCTGATCCACGCGCTGTCAACCAAGCCGGTCTTGTTCTCGGCAACATTCAGCCGCGTGTTGTACGCGAACAGCCGCTCGAATTCCTTGCTCCACGCATCCAGCGAAGACGTCAGCACGGCGATTTGATGCTTGTCGAAGCTGATCGACCGCTTCGATGCGGCGTCGGCCATGAGCTCGGCCAGTTCATCCATGCGGTCAGCGATTTCCATCCGGCCTGTGTTGCTGTTGAGTTCCATGATTGCTCTCCTTCGTTTTACGATTTATTGATTACTTCGCTTCGGGCTGAACCAACTTCGCCGCATAGCACCAATTGTGCCGCGCGCCTGCCCATCCACTGCCGCCGACCGCCTTGTCGAGTCTGATCGCGATGTGCGACGCTGGCCAGCACTGACCAGCGCAGTAGCCGGTCACCACTCCGGCACCATCCGGCGTGATCACTCGCATACCCGATTTTGCATCGCCCTTCTTCATACCGAGCCACCCTTCGTTTTACAGTTCGTTGATCATTTCGTCGATGCTGTTGCGGATTTCTTCGATGGTGCCGTCCATTAAACGCTCCATCACCACATCGCCGTCCATGATGTATTTCGTCCGCTTCGCACAGGCTTCGTCCATCATCTTTTTAGCTTCGAATATCGCACGCTTTGTGAGTATGTTCACGGTTGCTCCCTTGCGCTTTACGCGCGTTTTGACGTTTTAGTGCTGAATGAATGCGACAAACTTTTCAGTTTGGCATATCGTGCAGGACGAACCACAAACCTTTTCCGTGTCACCCTTGCGGCATGGGCACACCGGAACGCCTTGCGCTTGCGCTTGTGCTATGATCGTTTCCGCCTTGCCGTAATTGCGACACCCGTCAGGTAGAAACGAAGAGACAAGATTAAAATTCGACAATGCGCATATCGCCGCAAAATCGAACATTGCCGCTGTTTTCGTGTAAGCGTAGAATTTGACGGCAGGCAACGATTTCACAATGTCAGCCCAAAAACCGATATACGCTTGATCGAAGAAATCGCCGCTTTCGTGAATGCGTACAGCCTGAATTTTTTGACGTGTAATCTGCGCGACAATCGCCGCTTTTAACGCTTCCTTGCGCTCTACGTAAGGCGACAAGTTGCGCGCGCGGCCAAGCTTCACACTGGGGCGGAATGCTTCGGCCTTGCGAGCGTAGCAAGTCTTAGCGCATTCGGCACAATTCGGGCATGTTTTGACGGCTGGAAGTGACCATATGCCGATGGTGTCGGCAAGCTTTTTGTTGCCGCGCGCGAGACGGTTTCCAATGGGTAATTCGTTCATAGCACACCTCTTTTTTGCCGTCTATCGCCGTCGCCGTTTTGGTGACGTTGCCCGATTACACACTAGGAGTTGACGGCTTGTAATCATCCGCTTATAAGGTTCATTTGTATAGCGCTAAGTTCTAGGCTTGCGGTTCTACCGTCACGTCAACCGTATGGCGCGCGGCGATTTTCGCAAGCTACTAGCGTTTCAGTTGTTCGCCGCAAGTCGCGACGATCTTTAAACGCAAAGCGCTATGAGACATGGAAACACTCATGCAATTGCCAAGTGAGAGACCGGCCATCGGCGAAGTCTTCACCGTGTCACTGCTATATGTTTCGTATCTCATGCTGATAGGTTCGCATATCGCCGCGCGTGTGTCTACTAAAATCGCACACTTTTTCGTGTTTATTTTCGATGCGTGTTTCACTCAATGTTCATGCGGGTTGCGCGCGTGTGATGCTCGATGCGATGCGTTCTTTTATCGTGCATCGCGCGTGGATATGCATCGCGATTGCGCGCGTGTTCGCGGCGTGCGACCGGCGCGATGACGGCAGCGTGATTAATAAGTGAGTGCTCACTCATTAATTCGCGATGACGATGCGCGATGTATGCGCATATCAACATGTCATGATATCTTGACATGTCGAGCGTCGGGTCTCGCCGTAAATGACACGCGATTGGTGTCATTATCGCAGCGCGCGATGACGATGCGGCGACGATGCGCACACGCGACGACAGCCGCGCGTAAATGACACCAAGTTGGTGGCAATTTCACCAGGTCGCGACCCCGGCACCGGCGCGATGACGATGCGATGCGATGCGATGACAGCCGCGCGATGGACACGCGCGCATCACCGGCACCGGCGCGCGATACCGTGCGATGGAATCGACCAGCAGTGCGATGCAGGCGCGCCGTCATGCGTCATCGATCACGCGCGCACACGCACACACACGCGCGCTCGCATCGTGAATCGAACGTCAACTCAACGTGCGCGCAGGTCGCGATCGCGTCGACCCCGTATGCCCCCGTCGCGTGTTTTCGACCCCCACCCCCGCGCGGTGTGATGGAGCCGCATCTAAAAATTATCTCGTGTAGATCGTCTTGAACGCTCGTTCAATCATCTCGTGTATCGTGCTGTGCTGCTGCGTGTAGCGCGACGAGGCGCGTCTCGAGATGCGGTTGGTTCGGCCGGCTGGCACCGCGTGTCACGGATCGGACTCGGCGGAGGCTTGGATCATGTGGGATCGTCTCGCGCGACGTTCGATGTGCTTGCACAGCGTACGTCGACTGCGACGGAAGACTACTTGGTCGTGAAGCACGACGCACATGTATCATTCGGCAGGGCCTCATGATACTACATCGGGTGCGTTTTGTCAAGACGAAACGTGCTGTACAAATTTGAACAACGCGTGGTCAGCCTAGGGCCGCAACGACTTGTGACGCGAAGATTTTTATTACCGACGACTAATAATCGGCTCGCGAGTGACACTATTTTGAGCCAAATACGTGTCAGGATTCGGCGCAAAACGCTTTTGCGTCTCACGAAACGCTTACCGGCGAGACTCTACGCGCGATTCGATTACGTTTTTAGCCTGACAATAGGCCATTGAGCATCCGAACAGGCAGCAGTGGACCTATTCTGGACAATTACATGGTCAAAAGGCATGCAAGTGCCTGACATATGCCTGCTTGTGTCGGACATTCTGTCAGGGAAATGTACCTCTTTTACTGACTGAACCATCACAAGCCCTCTTTTGCAGACACTTACGTCGATGTTATCGATTTAATGCACAAATATGCTTATTCAGTTGACATAATCGTGCAAATGTGCTATGATGCGCGTCGAAATGGTAATTTTATGGAGGTGTTTGCGATGAGAAACGAAGACACGATTATCGGTCAAATCACGCGCGATCCACTCATGCATCGCAATGCACCGCTCGAGCCGATTGACCGCGAGCAGCGAGCAGTTGCGCAGTATCCAGACCAGCCGTTCTTCGCGTACGGCATGTTCGCTCGCGTCTGGGTGCCGGGGCTCGCCGGATATGCGATGGTTGAGGCGCGTCTGCAGGCGATGACCGTCGAAGCGCGAGAGTATAGGGTGGTCTACTGGCAAGACGGAGAGCGCAAGTCCGTCTGGGTGTCCGAACATGAACTGCAATCCGTCAAACCGTAAGGAGCCGTATGCCCGACAAAGAAGTATTCGGTGAAGGTGACATCGTTGAGGCGCTCGAGCCTAAAATTCTGCGCGGCCGGCGCGGGATCGTGACGAAGATCGACTCGCGTCACTCGAAATGGATGGCGGACTTCGTGCCGGTGATGTTTAACGACACGTCGTCCGCTCACTGGATGAAGCGCGGCACGATCAAAAACCTTTGGAGGCCGAAATGATCGAGCATGCTTCTGCGCTCGAGTCGAAACCGGCGAGCACTCCCAAAAAGCCACGCTCGCTTACGCCGGAGCAAAAACGAGCGGCGGCTGCGCGTTGTGCGAGGTGGGCGTCGGAAAACAGAGACAAACTGAACGCTTCCGCGCGCAAATACAGGGCGCGAAGATATGCCAAAGAAGGCAGGTGGATGGACAACGGGCCGAAGTCGAAAGCTCTCAAAGCGTGGATGATCGAGCTTAAATCAAAACCATGCGCCGACTGCGGCGGAGTGTTTCCGGTGTGTTGCATGGATTTCGACCATCGCGACGGAACAACGAAGCGATTCAACATCGGGAGCATGTTTGCCCATCACTACGGCCGCGAGCTCATCGAGTCTGAGTTGGACAAGTGCGAGTTGGTTTGCGCCAACTGTCACAGAGTAAGAACACGCAACAGGAGAACTGGAAGTGGAAACAAACATCAATCAGCCTGAATTCGTCGGGTTCCCCAAGATAGCCAGACTGTCGAGGGAAATCATAATCACAGAAAAAATCGACGGCACCTCGGCTCAAGTTTTGATTGGAGCAGACGGCTCTATGTCGTTCGGTTCCCGCACGCGATGGCTATCCATCGGCAACGACAACTTCGGGTTTGCCGCGTGGTGTGAATCCCATCGCGACGAGCTGTCGAAGCTTGGCGTCGGCCGACACTACGGCGAGTGGTGGGGCTCCGGCATCCAGAGAGGATACGGCCTGAAGGAGAAGCGCTTCAGCCTGTTCAACACCGCGCGGTGGCACCTCGCTGGCGCGCAGCCGCACGTCGTGTCGACGCCGAACCCACATGAGGTGATCATGTCGACGGAGCTTCCCGCGTGCGTGCATCTGGTGCCTGTGCTGTATCAAGGCATGTTCACCACCGACGCCGTCGATTCGGCGCTCAATGATCTTCGACAGCTCGGAAGTTGTGCGGCTTCGGGGTTTATGAATCCCGAGGGCGTGGTTGTGTTCCACACCGCGTCGCGTACGATGTTCAAGAAGACGCTCGAGCACGACGAGTCGCCGAAGGGCAAGGTGCCCAATGCCTGACGTTCCCAAGCCGGTCGACATCGCGAAGTGCATTCAAGACAAGGCGGAGAACCGCGAGCTGCTGCGCTGCACCTGCGAGCATGTGGCGTACAGGATCGACCTGTGCGTCCACCGCAAGGCGAAGTGCGAGTTCTTGGCCGCGCAGGCGAAAGACTCTCGGCACCGCGAGCAGTTCCTGTACCGCGCCGGACTCGCGGACCTGGCCATTCTGAAGTGGCGCGCGAAGGCGAGCCGGTACCGCGCCGAGATGAGTCGTCTGGATTTTGACATCATGAAACTGAAAGGAGCCGCGATATGAGCATGGTCAGGTCGGAAAAGCTGCTGGTGCGCGTTGATCGTGATGCGTTCAATTTCAACGGCGTGTCGATATATCTCGCGAAGCGCATCGTCGACTGCGGCGTCGAGACAGTCGCCATCGTGCAGCCGATGTTGATGGAGGTCGTTAAAGACCCGCGCGACTGCGGAACGCGCAAACCTCCGGCTATCGAGATGACGAACGAGGACGCGCAGCGCTTGATGGATGAGTTGTACAATGCCGGCATCCGGCCGACGGAAGGCGTCGGGAGTCCGGGGCAGGTGAAGGCGCTGCAGGATCATCTGGCCGACATGCGCAAAATCGTGTTCGAGAGCATTGTTGAGTTCGACCCAAACAGGAAACAGGCATGAGCGACGATCTTTGGCCGGCCGAGTCCGAGCGCGATGCGCAGTCCAACCTTCCAGTGCGCAGGGTGTACCGGCCGGAGGAGACCGCATATCGATTCCACGAGAGTCGCGCCGAGAAGCGCATCATCATGGGGCCGGTGGGGTCCGGCAAGAGCGTGACCTGCGTGCAGGACATCCTGCGCATGGCGCGAGAGCAGGAGCCCAGTATCGACGGCACGCGCAGCACGCGGTTCTTGGTGGCCCGTAACACCGACATCACTCTCAAGCGCACGACGATCGCGACGTGGACGCAGTGGGCGCGGTTCGGTAAGATGATCATGACGCCGCCTATCCGCTGGGAGTATCGCGGTGCCGATCCGTTCGGCGGCTCCAACCCGCTGGACATCATCGTATACTTCGTCGGCCTCGAGGGAGCTGACGCGATAGAGAAGCTCAAGTCGTTCGAGGTGACCGCCGTGTACCTGAACGAAGTCGACCAGCTCACGAGAGACATCTTCGACGAGGCGTCATCCCGCTCCGGCCGGTGGCCTGATCGAAAGAGTTGTCCAACCGGCCCGACACAGTCCGGCTTGATTGCCGACTCGAACGCCATCGACACCGACCACTGGCTGTACAAGATGATCGAGATCGAGAAGCCGGAGGATACCGAGCTGTTCCGCCATCCGCCGGCCATGCTGTGGAACGGATACGATTGGGTGATCAACCCGAAGGCTGAGAACATCGACAACCTGCCCAAGGGTGCCGAGTACTACAAGGACATGATCAAAGGCAAGACGAAGGATTGGATCAGGGTCTACGTGTGCGGCGAATACGGCAGCGCCCGACGCGACAAGCCTGTGTATCCCGAGTACGACGACGCGATCCACTGCTCGAAGAGCGTGCTCAAGCTGCTGCGCGGATTGCCGCTCGTGATGGGCATGGACTTCGGGCTCAACCCGACGGCCGCGTTTGCGCAGGTCATGCCGCACACCGGTCAGGTCCGATTCATCGACGAGCTGATTTCTGATGGGATCGGAATGGAGCAATTCTGCAGGGATATGCTCCGGCCGCTCCTGTCATCCACGTATGCAGGAATCCCTCTGCATGTGATTGGTGACCCATCTGGATCATCAAGGTCAGCTCTTGACAGCACGCGGAGCGTGTTCTCCGTGCTCGAGCGGTACGGGATCAAGGCGAAGCCGAGCCACATGATCCACATCGAGCCGCGCATCGAGGCTGTGAAGCGCCTGCTGATCACGCCGTGCTACGTCCACGAGGACGAGGTGAAAAACCAGCGCCTGTTTCTCATGAGCCCGAAGTGCGTGTTCATGCGCAAGGGGTTCATCGAGCGGTATCGGTACGCGAAGACGAATCAGTCAGACTCGGCGCTGTACACGACGAACATCGCCGATGACATCACCACGCACGTCCACGATTGCGTGCAGTATGTGGCCGGCGACTACGGGCTCAAACTGAATGTAAAAGCGGCCGGAGGGTATGGCGGAGGAGAACAGCAGCGGCCGCGCTCCACGCGAAAGACTTACACGTATGTTTAACGGGCGGGTAGCTCAACTGGATAGAGCGTCACTCTGATACGGTGATGGTTGTGTGTTCGAATCGCACCCCGCCCACCACGCCGCGCATAGGTTAAAAATGGTAAACCGTTTGGCGCGCATGAGGAAAATCAACTCAAGCTGCGAGCCAAGTTCAGTGCAGGTTCGAGTCCTGCTGCGCGACTCCATTTCACGCTTGCCGTAGCTCAATTGGATAGAGCGCCGTACTGTGAATTCGGCGGTTGCGGGTTCGAATCCCGCCGGCATGCCCAGCAATGGATACTCGATTGGTGTCATTTATTTTGAATTTGTCATTGACATTTGCGAGCGTGTGTGTTACAGTGTGCGCTGTGATGGTATCTCACCTGCCACGAGTAGGAGGAGCTGGTTGCGCGCTCGGCGGCGTGACCCAATTTATATCGCGGGATAGTTCAGCCAGTTAGAACGCAGGATTCATAATCCTGAGGCCGTCGGTGCGATCCCGACTCCCGCTACCAGTTAAGGATGTGCGATGGATACAATGATGATGGGGTCGCAGGTCGACGCGCAGAAAGATGCGCATGACCAGATGGTGCGCGAGGCGGAAGCCGCCGCCACCGAGAAGCTGACTCCCGCGCAAGTGGTGAGCTCGCTGCTCAATCATGTCACCGGCTGTTACTCCGAAGCCGAGCAGGCGAAGCAGGCCAGCGGTGTCTCCGCTGAACTGGCCGATTCTCTGCGTCGCAGGAACGGTGAGTACACGGCGAAAGAGCTCGCGGCGTTCGACGCCGAGGGGCAGGTCGTCGTCTGGAACGGCAAGAGCGAGACGAAGTGCGTGAATGGCGAGGCGTGGGGCAACGACATCATGGACAGCGTCGGCGACCAGTACTTCGTGATGAACCCGTCGCCGCGCCCTGACCTCACGAAGGAGGTCGAGACCACTGTGGCCAAGCGGCTGCTCGATGAAGTGCAGCGCGAGGTGCTCGTCAATCCCGTCATCGACATCCAGAAAATGATGACGCTTCGGCGCAAGTTCGTGCAGGAAGAGAACGAGATCGTGATGGCCGAAGCCAACGAGAAGACCGATGCGCTGCGTCGGGCGGTGTGCGACGTGCTGGCGGAGATTGAGTTCAGCGCGGCCAAGAAGGCGATGCTCTCCGATGCGATCACCTTCGGTACAGGATTTTTGAAGGGGCCGATTGTGTTTCCGGCGCGGAAAGGCGAGTGGAGGGAGAATCAATATTTCATCAACAATAAAAAAATCTCCATCTCCGTTTCCAATCCGCACCCTATGGACATATTCCCAGCCCCGTCTTCTTCGAAACTGAGCGACGGCTACGTTTGCGAGCGCGTGCGGACATCGGTGTTCCTCGCGCAAAACATGCTGGTCGCTCCGGGGTACATCAAGGAGAACGTTCGCGAGGCGATCAAGGATTTCCATTCGACCACCGTGTCGAACGTCGACGACCCGCAGCGGACTCTGGCCGAGAACAAGCCGGTCACCCCGCAGGAGAAAGAAAACCAGTTTGAGTGCTATGAGTTCTGGGGGCCGATCATGGGTTCCGAGCTCAAGGACTTCCTGCCCGAGGTGAAGGACGACGAGTCGTACCATGTGCAGGTGGTGTTCACGAAGCGGCACATCCTCCGCGTGATGCACAATCCGCTGATGACGGTGCCGTATGACAGCGCGACGTACAAGCAGCGCAAGGGTTCGATATGGGGCCGGTCGGTGCCGGCGCTCATCAAGGAAGCGCAGGACATGGGCAATGGCGCGACTCGCGCGCTGGCGAAGAACATGTCGATTTGCTCTGGGCCGCAGGAGATCATCGATGTGTCGCAGTTCGACCCGAAGACCGACTTCGGCAAGATGATTCCGTATGGCCAGCACTTTGTGAATGGCACGGGAATTCCTGGGGTTTCTCGCAAGGCGATCGACTTCTTCACGCCCGAGTGCCGGATCAACGATCTTCTGGCTGTGGATACATGGTGCAACAATCTGGCCGACGGCCGGTGCTCCATCCCCGCGTACACGTATGGCAACGACTCTGTCGCCAGCGTGGGCCAGACGTCCAGCGGACTGAGCATGATGCTGAACGCTGCGGGGCGCGGCATGAAGGACTCGCTGTCGGCCGTCGACCGCGCATGCGCCAGCACGATCAAGCGCATCGCCGAGTGGATTTTGATGTACCCCGAGGTATTCGGCTACGGCGACGAGATCAAGGGCGACGCGAATGTTGTCGTGCGTGGCTCAATGGGCGTGCTCATGGTAGAGCTCAAGCAGGCGCGATGGCGCGAGATGTTGGCGCTGTTCTCCAACCCCGAGATGGCGAAGTATGTCATCCCGAACGGCGGGTGGGTGAAGATGCTGCACGAGTATGCTCGCGTCATGGACATCTCGCTCGAGGGCATCATACCGAAGGTGAACGAAGGATTTTACGCGAACAGCGTCGAAAAGGAAAATCAAGCCAAGGCCGCGCTGCAGCAGATGGTGCTGAACGGTGCCGGCGTTCCGGGGGGCGCGGCTGCGGCTTCCGGCGGTGGGCAGGGGTCAAGTCTCGATACCGTCGCGGGTGTGAACGCCAACCCCGACAAGGTTGAATTAACTCCGCCGAATCCTGCGGGAGCGACGGGTGGCGTTGAACAAGGATAGGAGCAGGTTATGTCGATGATTGAACTGTTGACTGTCGGTGCGATTGAAATGCCGGCCTTGACCGTTGCGACGATGCCGAGCGCGGTTGGTTGCAAGGGCCGCATCGCGTATGTGGAAAACGGCAAAGACGGCAACCCGACGCTGGCCATCTCGAATGGCACGATCTGGGTTCTGGCGTCCGACGGCACGACCGAAATTTCGGCCAGCTAATGAAACAGCCAACCAGACTCCAGCTCGAGAAGATAGAAAAATTCGTCAACGCCCATGCGGACGATGCCGAATTCCTTGTACTTGTCGGCTGGATGAAGGACGAGTTGGCTGCGCGCGATGTGGAAAATCGCAAGAAGGGTTTTGAAAATTCGACCAGTGAGGCGAGCGCTCTGGAGCTGATACTGAAGTATCTTGCGCCGGAACGGCAGTTGAGCATACAAATGCCCAAATGAAAGCGAGATGGTTATGACGACGATGGTTGCAGGTTTGGCAGAGGCGCGCGCGGAGCGCGATGCGGAGTTGGCGGCTATGACGGCCGCTGTGAATTCAGGTACGGCGGTTCCTACCGTGATTGTCGGCGATTCCGTGCCGGCGTCTGTGGCGTCCGCTCCGACTCCTGCAGCGCCCGTGGCTGAAGTGAAAGCTCCCGCCGCTGCGGCAGAGGCTCCCGTGATCGAGAAGACCATTGACGAGCTCAAAGCCGAGCTGGCGCAGCGGAACAAGGATTGGCAGGCGCTGAACGGCCGCTTCGGTTCCGAGACCGACGCGCTGCGCAGGGAGCGCGATTCGCTGCGCACGATGATCGAGGCGCAGAACGCGATGCTGAAGAAGGTCGCGACGAAGCCAGATGGCGAGCCGGCCGCTGCCGCCGTCGTCGATGGTGATGACTCAGGGATTCCCGCCGAAGTTCGCGAGCGGTATCCCGAGATGGTGACAATTTTGGAAGCCGCGCTTCCGGGGTTCATTGATAAACGGACCAAGGAGTACACCGCCAAGATCGCCGAGCTCGAGGGCAAGGTTGGTCAGGTGACTGCATCCGAAGAGATGGCGATGCAGGAGCGCGAGATGGAAAGACTTTCGGCGGGGTTCCTCGCCGATAATGGAGGGCCGAATGGCAAGCGTGGCAAGCCCGATCCAAAGTGGGTTGACTACTTGGATCAGCCTGTCTCGGCAGAAGTAGCCGCTGACGCTGATGTCTATTTTGGCCACAAGGTGGAAGGCATGAGTAATCGTGATGTAGTCGCGTTGATCAACGCACCACCCATGATTGCTCGCATCCACCGCCAGTTCAGGGCGGAGAAACCGCCAGTTGCGAGCGCGACATCCGCAGAGTTGGCCGCACAGCAAGCATTGCGCCCCACACCGGAGCTGCAGGCTGCTGCCGTGCGCACAACGTCCGCGAGTGCTCCCGTCGCACCTGCAAAACCGTTCCTGAAAATGTCTGACTTCGAGACATTGCAGGCCCAAAAGGCAGTTTCTTGGAAGTTCGGCCCGAGAGAAGTTGCCCGTATCAATGCCGAATATGACAAATACATGGAGGCGGCTATCGAAGGTCGTTTGATCGCGTAGCAGCTCACCATTGAGGAGATAAAATCATGGGTGTTCCCATTGCCGCAGGCGCTCCGAATATCGAAGCGCAGGGTCTGAATCCTACCCTTTTCGCGAAGGATTTCAACGTTCGTTATTACGAGGGGTCCATCATCCCTCGCACGGCCGGCAGCAAGCTTTGCACCGAGCTGATCAGCAAGGGCCAGAAAATCATCATCCCGAGCCTGCCCACCATCAACTTCCCCGAGTACACGCGCCATGGCGTCGTGACGCCGGAGCAGGTGACGTCGGTTCCGCTCGAGGTGACCATCAACCGCTCGCGGAGCTTCTGCATCCCGATCGACCCCGTCGACGTGAAGCAGTCGCACATCGCGTTTCAGGGCAAGTATATGGATACGGCCATGAAGCAGTGGGATGAAAAGCTGAACGGCGAGTACCTGCCGAGCGTCTACACGGGCGCGCATGCGTCCAACTGTGGCGCAACGGCTGGTGTGATCGATGGTGGTGTGCAGTTGGGTACCGCGAGCGTGCCGCTGTCATTCACCAAGACCGATGCCGTCGACATCCTGACCCGCGCCACGCAGGTCATTGGCGAGCAGAAGGGGCTCAACAACAAGGAAAACATGTGGTGTGTCATTCCTTGGGCCATCCGTCAGCGGATCGTGAACAGCGATCTGAAGGCCGCGTTCGTCACCGGCGATCCGTCGTCCGTGATGCGCACCGGCTCCATCGGGAAACTCGATGGCGTGATGGAAACCATGACGAGCAACCATGTGCATTCCGCCATCGTCGGCGGGAAGCGCGCGTACTTCTGCCCGTTCGGGACCATGGACGCGATCGCGTTCGTGCAGCAGTTGCAGCATGTGTCGATCCTCGAAGGCGACAAGAACTCGAACAGCTTTGAAACGCTGCTTCGCGGTCTGTTCGTCTACGATTGGGCGGTCGTGAAGCCGGAAGCCTTGGGCTATTTCGTGCTGACCGCTGGCTAAGTTCGAAACCAACGCCCCTGCGATCGCATCAATGGGGCTTGAATAAGGAGAGTGAAGATGAAGAAGTTCCTGTCAGTTATGGCCGGCTTGATGCTGGCCGTCAATGCGTTCGCCGTCGCGCCCGTCACCAATGACCTTGCAGTAGGCACCGGCTTTGCCGCGTCCGACCTGTATCGCATGGTGGTGACCTCCGTGAAGGTGGACTGCGTTGCGAATCCGGCGAACACTGGCGACGTGTTCTATGTGATGAATGTTCCCGCGAAGACGTACGTGCAGCAGGTCTTCCTTGACGTCACCACGGAAAACACCAATGCGACGGCGACGCTGGGTATTGGTGATGCGAGCTCGGCGACGCGGTATCTGGCCGCGCAGACGATCACCACGCAGCGGACGGCCGGCTCGGCCTACACCGCCGCGATCACGCAGGCGATCACAACGACCAATCTGATTTACGTCGGAACGGCCGGATCGCTCGCGCTGACATACACCAACGCCATCGACGAGGCTGGTGAAACGAACCTTGTGGTCAACGGCGGCACCTATACCGCCGGCACCATCAAAACCAACACCGTGGTCGCGACAACCGCTGCGGCCACGTCGGCCATCACGCCTTCCGGTTATCTGTACGATACTGCCGGCAAGATCGCGGTGACTTTCTCCGCGCCGGAAGCGGTGGCTAAATTCACCGTGACTGCCGTGATGTGGCAGGCCGCGAAATAAGGGTGTCATCCAGAGTGTTTTGCCCGTGCTCTACCCTGCGCAGAACGGGCTTCCTTTTATGCAGTTCGTCGTCAATCCAAAAACCGGAGTCATCGAGCCGCTTGAGGCGTACGGCGGAGACATTGGCGACAAGATCGTAGTCGAGTACAGCCCGAATCATCGCCTCTACAACAAGTGTCGCGGATGGAGAAGCGTGAAGGTGTCAGCACCGCGACCGATAAAGATTCCGCGCGGAGTGCGCAGTGTTTTGCAGCCCACACGACTTGAAAGGTTGATGCACCATGACAGCCGAAATTGACACCACGTACACGGCGATAGCCGACGCATTCGCGAACGACCTGCCGGTGAGCCCAGGATATTTGCTGCAGAAGGTGCGCTCCGCCGCGCGCCAGTTCTTCATGGATTCCGAAGTGTGGCAGGAGAACTCGCAGCCTATCGACATCGTCTCCGGCCAGCAGATTTATCCCATCGACGTGCAGCGCAACGCTGTCGTCAAATCCGTTTTCTCTGTGTGGCGGGGCGATCCAGCGTCTGTATTCCTTCCGCCTGAAGACCTCGCGCACTATCGCTTGGTCGACCTAAACAAGATCGAGCTGCTGGATGAATGCACCAAGTCCGTGTCCGATGGAATGATCGTGCGAGTCTCGCTATTTCCGAACATGGCCTCGTACGACACTCCCGTCAACATGGTCGAGCGCTGGTCCGAGGCCATCCAAGCCGCCGTGAAAGCCGACCTGTTCTCCGATGTGAACAAGCCTTGGTCCAACCCTAGAGCCGCCCTTTCCTTCGCGTCTCAGTATCGCACCAAAGTGGCCGAGGCGATCGTCCAGTGGCACACCAATGGAAACGTCAAGCGCACGGCGCTGAAAGGTTGCACCATCGTATGAAGCCCAACTCCACATTGAACATCGATCTCGACGCGCAGATAGCCGAGTTCTCGGGCGAAATATATTCCGGCGGCGTATGCACCGTGCGTGCGACATCTGCCGAGTCGCTCGGGTCGCTCGATCTGCGGCTGGTTGCGTATCGCGCATTGCCAGACATGGCCAACACGGCTGTCGCCGGCAGCGCCACTGGCGTTCCCGATGGCGATCATGCGCATGTGTTCACGCTCAACCTTAACACGGCCGAGATGGTCGCCGCTCTTTCGGATTTCGTAAACGGCCAGCAAATGTCCGTCCTATTCTGCGTCATCAAGTTCACCGGCGGCGTCGCCTCGCGCTATCTGTTTAAGAAGTACGCGCCTGTGACGTGCTGGCTCACGGCCGTCGATGGCACCGAGGATTTGGACCCTATCGAGCCAATCACCACGCGCCTTGGAAACCGCAAGGTATACAACGAAAAGACGTACGTGTATAGCTCGGGCGACGGGAAGTGGCACGAGGAGGCTGTGGTCGGCGATGGCGACGCCATCCGATACGTGCTCGCGCCGGAAGGGATCGACCTACCATGAAGTTCATGCGACCTATCATAGCGGTCATAATCGCGACATTTCTCGCGACACTGTGTCGCGCAGCCCAGACGGTGATGGTCGACGACGCCGGCAATGTGACGTACCCTTCCGCGCTGATCGTCGGCAGTCTCACCGCATCGAACGTCGCGTCGAAGGCCGAGCTGCAAGCTGTGGACAACGCGGCGACGTCTCACTTCGCGCTCGTCGGCTCGGAAGCGCACGGGCTGGGCGACATCTCGACAAAGTCAACAAACGACTTCACGTCGGCCGAGGCGTTCACGGCGTTCACTCAAGCCATCGCGTCGATCATCGCTTACTCGCCGACAGGCACGCTCGGCTCCGCCGCGTACGAGTCAACTACTAATTTTGCATCAGCTAGTAGTCAATTAGTAATGAGCAACTGGGTGACGGAAACGTTCGCCACAACCGGCGCGCTGGCGGCGGTGTTTGACGCAATTCCGACAGGCACGCTGTCGTCGATCGTTTACCAGAGCCCGACGAACTTTGCCTCGGCCGCTGCGTTTACGGCGTTCACTCAGGCGATGGCCGCGATCACGCTGCACAGCCCGACGGGCGCGCTGGGCTCCGCCGCGTATTATCCGTACACGTTTTTCGAAACCAACGGCGCGGCTGCGGCTGTCAAAGCGTACGCCGATGCGACGTTTCTCTCTGAGGCGATTTCAGAGAACGTGCTGATCCACATTCCTACGGGATACGTGTCTGAGACTGCGTACATGGACCCTACCAATTTCACGTCGCAGGTTGCGTTCAACGCGTTCAGCAACTGGGTGAATACGCTGGTGACGAATGTATTTGTTGATGCGCTGATTGATGGGCTGTCGTATTGGCGCAAGGATGGCGGGTGGACAAACGCCATCGTGTTGCCCGTTCCCGCATCCCGCGAGGTATTGCTAACGGTGACGCCCAACACCAACAACATATCGGCGGTATCTATTTTTACACGCGCCGATGCAGGACAGGAGTTGGAGATTGGTGGCGTGCGCAACACCGTGGGAAACATCCCGCAACCGGGCGACACCAAGGAAACTGCGCTTGAACTCGTGAACGGCACGGCGACCAACTTCCTTGCGGTTGATTGGGCGACAGAACCCGTTGCCAGCGTTGGCAGGCGCGGCGGGGCGCGGCGTAACCTCGCCACCGAGAGCTACGTCACCAACGCGATAGCTGGCATCACCAACACGGGCGGCGGCATCACGCTTGCGGACTCGACCAACGCCACGATGAACCTGCTGACGAATGGGGCGGTGAACGCAACCTTTAATACCCTGTGGTTGATTGATGGCGGAGGTAAAACTCAATTGGAGGTTCTAGGACCATATTCTCATTTACGATGGTCAGAAGGATACGAGGGCAGTTTTTACGGTGACGGCGGCGGGTTGAGCAACATCCCGCTTTCCGGTGTCATCGGCGCAATCTCCAACATCATCGTGAACGGCACGACAGGCGCGGTGGCAAACGGAATGGCAAGTATCACCAACCTACCTACCGGAAGCGGCGGCGGCATGGACACCAACGCGGCTGGCGTGATTGCCACCAATGCGGTGAATGACTCCAACCGCATCATGTACCCGCTTGCTACCACGCCGACCACGCTCATTACCCGCGCCATGGGCAATCTGATAAAGCTCGACTTCACCACCAATGTCACCTCGCTTGGGTTTGACAAGAGCGGGTACAGCACGAATCAGCCGCTTGGCGTGACGCTCCACATGAACCTGCGCGGGTTTGCGCTGGCGTTCAACACCAATGTTGACCAGTTTGTCGCAAGCTCAACGGCGGTGGCGGTCATCCCGACAAACGGATGGTTCACCTTGCGCTGTGACGGACTGCCCGAACGAAACACCAACGCGCCCAACGTGACTGTGAGGCAATAATGAAACAATGGCATAAAATCCCAACTGGCGAAGTGTACGCGGGTCAGACAGTCGCGGGTTTGATTAACCCGACATCCTTGCCGTCATGGATGGTTGACAACGATTGGCGCATGGCGGAACTCCCCGATGTGACCGAAGGCTTTACCCGCGTCATCACGGGCGCGGCACAGCACCCCGACATTGCGGATGAGTGCTTGGTGGCGTACATGGACTACTCAGCCGAGCAGGTCGCGGCTCAGGCGTATCAAGCGAAGCTGGCAACCATCACCCCGCAGTTGGCAGGTCAGGCGTTCATTCTACGGGCGATCCTGCGGCGTCACTTTGGCGAGGGTGCGGAAACCAACACCGATGTTACGGTGAGTTCTGCCACGAATTACTTTGCCACAAAGTCGCCGTTCACCGCCGAGGATGCGCGGGATGTGATGTTGCTCAAGGAACTGTTTGAAGCAGTCATTGCGTGGACGGGTGACAACACGATCTGGACTTTTGCTTGGGGAGTTCTGCCCGATGCGTAAACTGCTCATAGCCGCCCTGTTCATCGCCGCCACCTGCCACGCGCAGATGGACGATTACCCGTGGATTGGGTTGGCAGACGCGAACTCGTGGATGACTCGCGGGTTGGTCGCCTATTACAGCTTTCAGGATGGAACGCCGGTGGCAAATGGATATGGAACCGATGCGACGAACTATAACGGCGCATCGGAAAGCTGGGCGGCTGGGTATGCCGGTCAAGGCGCGGCCTTTGATGGCACAAACGACGTAATTCGCGGAAAATTCCCGTCGCTGGGCGGATTAAGCGAAATAAGTATTTGCTGTTGGGTAAAACAGTCCAGCGCTGCAACGGCTATCGACGTGCCACGGATTGTATCTACTGTGGGTTCTGGAAAAGGCGCGATGTTAATTTTTACCTATGTGCCGGATTGCAAGATTTTTTTATACGTTTCCACGCAGACAAACACCTATCGCGGCGAAATAACCACGGGCGCTCTTGCCAGTAATGCGTGGCATTTCGTCACGGCGACCTATTCAAACAACGATGCGCGGATTTATGTTGATGCCGTGGAACGAGCCACGACAACTAATTCTGCGGGTACGGGCACGACTTTAGCCGACACAACGATAATCTGCATGGGTGATGAAACCTATGGGAATCGCGCTTTTATGGGGAGTGTGGACGAGGTGCGTTTTTACAATCGGGCGCTATCTTTGGATGAACATCAAAACATGTTTCAATATTATCAATGGTTAAATCCAATCGGGAGGTAGCTATGTGGAAATGGATTAAGAAGCTGTTGGACATATTCGCGCCGAAGGTCAAGGAGAAGATTCCGGTGGTCGTTCCTGCCAAGCCGCAGACTCAGGTTCTCTGGACAGGCTGGGAAGCGTTGGACTTCCTCAAGCATGGCTATGAATCCGAGAACCAGTACCGCGAGGACTCGATTGCGGCCGCGATCCAGAACGGCTTCGACTGCATGGTGATTCGGTTATTCGCCAATATGATCGGGGCATTGAAGATCGAGTGCTTGCATTGGGAATCCGACAAGGATCGCATGAAGTTCGTCAACTCATGGACGGACAAGGCGACGCGCGCCGGCATCAAGAAGTGGCTCGTAATCGTTCCCGACACCTTGACCGATCTGGTTTACATCGAGGACTGTTTCAAGGCGTACAAGCCCCAGACAGTCCAGTACGTTTTCAAGGGCGGTATCACCGAGAAGATCATGGACGCTCTCGGCGTCGACAGCAACGGCGTGAAGATCACCGAACCGCGCTTCCGCAAATAGGAGACACATCATGACCGCCGCACAGCAAGAGGAAGACCGCCGCCAACAAGTCCGCCGGCACGACGACTGCATGCAGCGCGAGGCTGTGGCGCGACTGCAGGTAAAGGCCGAAGAGACGAAACGGCGCGAGGAGGAGCATTTGGCCGCACATAATACATTCGCAGTTGATCACGCGAAGCTGCATCAAGACTTGAGCGACGCGATTGGCGTCATCCGCCACTGGAAAGACGAGTGGTCTGGAGCAGCAAAGGCGCTAGCGCTGCTTCTGTCCGTCACCACCGTGGTGTGCGCAGTTCTGACGTGGTACAACAGCCAGCGCACGCGGGAGATCGAGCAGGCCATCCGGTCGTACTCGTCTATTCGCCACGCTCAGCAGCAGGACAACCAGTGGGGTAGCAAGGTGCCATGAGCGACGATCCCGTCATAGTAGAATCCGAGAACGGCCCTACGATCTGCCAAATGGGCTACGTCGTTCCGCCGGCGCTAGGCTACTTCAACAAGAAGACAGGCCTGTGGACGCTGCACGAAGATTGGGTGCTTGAGACTCCGACGCACATCATGCGCGTGAAAAAGGGCGTCGATAGCGACGGAAAGTCGATCGGATGGAATGGTCTCTGGGTGATCACAGGTCCGAGGTTTTCCCCAGAGGATTTCGAGGCGGTGTTCCCGCACGACATGGCGTACAAGTGCCAAACTGTGGCTCGCAGCTTGGCCGACAAGTGGCTGTACGATCTGACCTTGGTGTGCGGCTTGGTGTTTGGCGTCGACGAGATCGAGACTCGCTGGGGTCGCGTCAAGGCGCGGCTTCGCAATGCGCGCATTCGAGCCAAGGCGAACGTGCTTTACTGGGGCGTGCGCAAGTGCGGGTGGGCTCCGTGGCAGCTCTACACGCGAGCGGAGATCGAGCAGTACCGATTGCAAATCACGATCGAGGAAAAACCTATTTCAAGCATGGTGACAATATGACAATCGCACAGGCGGCAATCGCTCGTTGGGCTTTAAAGTGGGTCGGGTTTTTAATCGGCGACGCGGTGCATAAGCGCTGGGAGAAGCAGATCGCCGACGCGGACGCGAAGACGGAGGCCAAGTGAACATCACGATGCCGGTCAAACTTGCAATACGCTACACGCTTGTTGCAATAATTGCAAGTACTGTGTGCGGCTGCGCGATACCGATGTCATGGAAGCGCGAGTACGTGGAGACGTGGCACCACTACTATCCGCCGGCGACGAATGAGGTGGCGAAGTGAGAGTGTGGTCGCAAATTGTGGCGATGATCGCGTCGACATGCATGGCGTGTGTCGCGGCCATTCCTAATTTTGACGACAACGGGTGGCACGACACCGGCCCGAGCAAGTGTTGGCCGTCGTCCAACTATCAGCAGTTCGCATCTGGCGATCTCTACGAGCCCGATGGAATCTTCCTGCTGCAGACAAACTTCGTGTTCACGACGATGGTCAACAGCGCGACGTGCGTCATCACTCAGCAATTCGACGCTATTCTTGGGCCGGACGTTTTTCCGAGCTTGAGCGGAGAGGCGTATGCGTGGGAAGAAGTTGATGATCAGTTTCGAATGTACGCGGATGACATTGGGTGGAGGTGGCCGGACGTGCGCGGATTTTCGTTCATGGTGTACACCAATTACACGACTCGATATCACGGAATGTCGGAAAGGCGCGATGTTTACCTAGCAGGCACATTGCCGTTCACTTACGAAAAGGCGGCAGCATTGCAGGGTGAATTGGTACCGGCAAAGTTCGACGCGAGGCAGGTGAGAATGTGGGACTGCTACAACGCCATCAGGGAGCGAGCATACGCGCTTGAAGGCGGCACGCACGTCGGGTGGGCGACGTTTATTCCGTATAACCTTCCCGCTGTGACCTTTTACCGCCACGCCAACGATGCAATTTACAACATGCAGAGCTTCGTGTTTCAGGCAAATCTTGTGTATTACAATCGATACGACTATGAGGATGCCAAGTATTACGTTCGCGACGTCGTGACTCAGTCAGTTATGTTTGACTCTTTCAACTATTACAACTCGTTTGGCTGGGTCGCAAAAGCACAGGTAGGAGATGTTGCCAACATGTTGAACGATTGGGAGGCAGAGGAGCGGGTGGCCTACACCGATCGCATCTCTGATGGTTTGCGCGTAGACGGATCGGGCAGCGATCCATCGCGGAGATTTTCTATATTTGCCCTGCTGGATATCCCTACGAATTTTGGGTACTGGGTTCCTGCCAATCTATCATGGATTGAGAATGTTCCGCACGCGCAGATTGAGTCGGCGCAGTTCTTGCGCGTCACCAATGCGACCTCCATATTGGAGTATCAATGGGTGACCAACGTGCTGGCTCCATGCCCAAGTTATCCCATCTACGCGATCGACGACGAATACACCAACGACAATGCAGAGTCGCTTGTTGCATGGCCGCTGGCGCTTCAGGGAGTGGAGGCCGGAAGAGTGTCCACAGATTATGGGCTCGATCAGTTGCGGCGGATACTGTCCGAGATGCGATACCTCGCGTGTCCGGCTCGCTTCCGCGTCACATCGAGAGGCGGCGGAGGCCAGAGGTGGGTATGGGTGTCTGATCCTGCGCCGGGTCATTCCGAGTTTGTCACAACTGTCAACCCTACGGTTTACCCCGTCGGCGAATATGCGCAAAGCGTTGGGTGGACCGCGTCATCGTTCAATCGTGGCGGAGATGACCTCAACACGTCTTGGGCGTGGAGCAAGGGCGTGCTCGAGTTCGGCCCAGAGCAATGCGCTGCCGAGCTGCTGAAGAATGCGACGGGATACGGTCGCACTGGGGAGCGCTACATCGACGGCAGCGGATACGACGTTGGTGATTGGAGCGCGATCGAGACCACCGAAGACACGTACGCGTCTCCGATCGTCGCCTCCGAGTATGGCCGCGAGGCTGGCGTCGGCGATATCCCCGGAGGCGGCGCGGTCGGCAGTTTCCACGCAGGCGAATACATCGAAGTTGCCGGCGCTGGCGTGCTCGATTACGACGCGGGTTTCAAATACAAGTGAGGTGACGAATGGCGACGATTACTGGAAACGACATAAAGACGATGACGCTCGACCAAATGCCTGCGAGCGATTGGGCCGATGCCGCGCACGACGGGATGTGGGTTCGCCATCTCGGGCGCGCGATCGACTTCATTCATACCGTGCGGCCCGACGCATTTGTCACCGCGCAGGGCGATCATCGTCCGAGCAAAAAGCCTGCAGCGCTTGCAGATGTTCTGGTGCTGGACGACTACTGGTCCTATGCGCTGTCCGAGCTTCTGGGCTTCTTCCTGCTGTCTCGCGACTCGACGGACAAGGGCGACAAGACGCGCGCGCAGGCGCATCTCAAGAACGCGCTCAACTTCATGCAGGGAATTTCGTAAGGAGAAACATGACCATCGCATACGCCAAGTACTACGATCAAGCCGCGTCAGAGCTCATCTCCGACACGACCAATCCAATCACGCACGAGCGCGAAATCGTGCGCGTGTGGCCGCAGTTCAACGATGTCGCCGCCATGCTCATCAAAGAGGAGATGGACGCGCACATCCAGACGTATCCGAATGGCGTGATCACGCAGGGTTTGACAGCGACCGGACTGTTCCGCGTCGCCAAGCGCGTGCTCGTCAAAGACGCGCAGCTCGCGAATCTACCGCAGGGCATATCCGAGACGCTTCGCCACGGCTACGCCACATCGCTCGATTGGAGTGAGGCGCGCATCTACAAGTACTCGTCCGCTCACGCGTCGCTGATTCAGTCTGTGTCGACCGACGATCCGCACGCCACGCCGCCCACGACCGGCACGCAGATCGCTGGCGCTGTATCGAACCAGCCAAGCGCGTCGGCCACTGTGCGCTTCTACAACGTGAGCTCCGTTGCGGCTCATTCGCTGGCCGACACAATCGCCGGCAGTCTCGTCATGACTGCGTCTCCGTTGCTTTCCGGCAACTGGAGCGTCATCACGGCCGACGTCACTGAAGTAGAGGACGGCTCGTCTGTCATCGAGCTGTTTCTCGCGCGCGATGTGACCATCGTTAAGACGAAGGACAAGACGAGCCTTCCCAAAGAGACCGAGACGTATACGCTGTGGAATGTTCCGAAGCACGATGCGCAGGGCATCATCAATGCGTGGGAGTCCATCGGCAAAGGCCGCTCCACCGACGCGTCGTTCGGCGTCGACTCAAAGGTTATGACGATCAAGCTGACGCGCCCGTCGTCCGCCGGCGACAAGATCACGAAGGATGCGCTTGTCGACTTTCCAAATCAGTGCCTGACGAAGAAGACCGTGAAGATCAACTTGGGCCTGACCGATGACGAGAAGGCCGCGCTCCTTTTGGCCGGAGCCAACAGGGCGTCGCCTGGAATTACCAGCGATCCGCAGGTTCAGTGGGATGAGGAGATCGAGCGCTGGGATGTGATCATCACGCTCGAAGAGCAGATTCCGTATTCCACACCCGTGTACGTGTCGTCCGAGAACGCGTTCGGCAAAGTAGAAAAGCAGGAGCACATCGGCGTGCGGCTTGTGCCGACGCCGGAAAACCCAATCGCCCCGCTGACAAAACCGGCTGCAGGCGTGAATCTGAACATCAGCCTTGAGCAGTCGAAAAACTCCAACTGCTCCTCCAATGTAGGCATCGCTAAATCATCCAGCACGCCTGTCGCATCTGCCGTGGAGACCACGTCAAAGGACGCGTTCAATGAGGTGACATCCAAAAGCCATCTCAAAATCGGAGACGAGGCGAACCCCGTGCCGGCGGTCGACGTTCAAGGCCACGGCCTCGCGGATGGCATTGTGCGTCAAGTTGTCATCGAGAAGACTGAATTCGGCGCGCGTCTCGACGCGAAGGAGACCGAGGACAAGGCCGTGCCGCACATCACTGGCAACGGCGCTGCAGGCGAGACGCCGATCCTTGTGGCCGAAACGTATTACACCAAAACGTTGAAGCGCGTGCTGCGCAATCAGCTTCCCAGTGTGTCGCCGGTGGTGCTGCCGCCATCCGAAGTCACTGAAGGGAAGGTCATCGTTGCCGACGTTGACACGAATCGCAACAACCGTCGCGACATCGAAGAGAAGACGATCGTGCCGAAGAAGGTGACGTCGGTGTCCGACGCGCTTACCGGCAAAGGTGTGATCATCAAGCAGACTCCGTTCGTTACCGTGCGCATCCGCAAGAAGAACAACTTCGAGATATCAGCGATTCCCGAAATGACGCACCCGAACGCCGCAGTGAGCGGTGATCTCGACTCAGTCGCTCACGTCATCACCGAAGCGTCGCTCGAGACGAACGACAACGCAAAGCGCGACATCAACGAGCAAACCGAGACTCCGCATTACGTGCGGCTCGCGTTCAACTACAACACGTCGGACGGACAGACGACGTACATCTGGGTGCGCAACGCGACGTTTGCGACGATGGAGTCCGACCGGCCGAAGTCGGCTGAAGATTTCAAGACGAAGAACGAGTTCAACCCGTCAATCAACGATCACGGGCTTTATGACTACGTGCTTCGCAAGACGAAGCGCAACTCGTGGGAGGGGTTTTCTGGATACTCCGATCGCACCGCAGTGTTCGTCACGATGCGTGGCCGCGCGCACCATCTGGCAATCGTGTACATCAACTACGTCACCAGCATGTCAGAAGCGTGGAGCCGCATGGCTATGGGCCAGTGGACGCTCTTGAAGACAATCAACGGCATACCGTGCGCGCTGATGGATCATGCCGGCGGATATTCAACCGGCGTGTCGTCGAGTCCGAATGGTGGATTCGCGGCAACCAACTGCTATGAGTCTGTAAACCTCATCGACATCGGCGCTGCAGGCAAAACAGTAACACCGGAGTAACCATGGGATTTGCAACACAACCGGCGACGGGATTCCAAAAGCAAAAGCCGATGGGTTTCGCGCTCGACAAAGCCAAGGAAGACGCGCAGCGATCGGCGTCCTCTGATGTTGCGGTGCCGTCGCCTCCTTCGCAAAAACCATCTCCAGCAATGTCCGTCGGTTCTGGCAGTAGCGCACTCGAGCAGCGCATTCTGCAGCAAGTGTTCTGGATGATCGAGTCGCAACGCGCGTCATTCGAATCTGAGATATCCAAGCTGCGAGAAGAGTTAAACGCACTAAAAACCACCATCCCGAAGCGCGTTGCGTTCTCGGGACGCGTGTCGATCGAGGGGAAGTGGCTCAAAGCAGAGGAAGGCGAGGGGCCAGAGAAGCTCATCGACGGCGTGTTCCACGATTACGCCAGTGATCCGTCGAAGCAATTTGTCAAAGTCAACAAGCGCACGCTCAAGGCCAGCGAGGAGATAGGTCCGTTGCCTCTCGATGGAGAAGCTGATTGCCTGTGGTTTGACAAAGAAGAGCACTGTGGTGATATTCAGGTTTAGTTGAACATTTGAGTTGACTTTTAAACATCCGTGTGGTAGAATCCGAAGCGAGGTAAATCATGACGCCAGAAGAACAAAGAGCAGAATCCGAACGCATCGCCGCCGCCCAGTTGCAACGTCGCCTTGGAGCCGAGCAAGGGCGAGACCTCGTCGTTGGCAATCGCAAGGGCGTTGTCGATACAATCGCCAATCCGACATCTGGCGCTGCTGCCGGCGAGACCACGTCCGCCTCTGGCAAGTCTGTGATGTACACGCCACGCTCAGGCACCACGCGTCCTCCGGTCAACCAGACCATGTTCGTTGCTATTCCCCCGCCTCCCGCTTTCAACAATCGCCAGCGCGTTGTGTCAAGCGAAACCGACTCTGGTCGTCAGGCGATCGACATGGGCAACACGCGTGTGCTGGTTGATCCAAAAACGAACGCGCCTGTGGCGACTGCATTTCGCCCGAAGGGTTCTTTCATTGCGCCGGCTCTTCCTTCCGGCACCGTCCGCGACGTCACGCTTCCCGACGCCGCCGGTTACCAAGCGCGCGAGGCGGCTCGTATCGCGAAGGCGAATGCTGACTTGAAACTCGTCAACATCATGCGCATGCCGAAGACGCTGCGCGACCCGATGCTGGCCGAGTGGGCGCGTCGCGAAGAGATTCGTCGGCGCGATGAAGACGTCGCTGCGGTTGCGAACGAGGCCGATCAACAGCGTCGTCAGGGCCGGTGGCTCGCAGGTGCTACCGGAACGTTTGATCTCGCCGGCAAGATGGTTACAGGAGAAGGCGGCACTCGCTCTAGCCGTGGCGGAGTTCCGCTTGGCGACAAACTCTCCGTCGAGGCCGCGCAGACAGAGCGCTCCGATCGCAAAGGCAGGACATCACTCAAGCTGGCCGACAAGAAGACAGCAGGCGCAATGCAGGTTAAACGACTCGAGGGTGGTGTCAAGCTGCAAGCCGCGCTGATCAAAGAGGCTGGCGACACTAAGACTGAGCACATCAAAGGTGCTATCGAAATCCTCAAGGCGCAGCAGACCAATGACGTCGAGGTGCAGAAGCTCGGGCTGGCTTACGAAAAGGCCATTGGAATTGCGCGAGCCGCCGAGGCGAAAGCGCTGACGGACAACGACCCCGGCAAAGCGAAAAAGATGAAGAAGTACGGCGACGACTTGGCGATTAAAGCTGGGAAGATCGGAAGCTTTTCTGGAACCAATATCGGCGGACCCAATGACGCGTTTGCCGAGAAGGTTATAGTTCAGCAGGGGTTGAAAAAGTTTATGAGCGAAAACGGTTTCGACGCTGCGGGAGTTGACGACGAGTCGCCGGTTGACCAATCCGCAGAAGACGCCGCGCGCATGATGGCTGGCTTGGAGCCTGCAGTCGCGCAAGCCGCCGGAGTGGACATCACATCGGACAAACCCGTCGCGCCTGCTCCCGCCACCGGTGTCGCGGTAGCGCCGGCCGCTGGTGATCAGACTGTCGAAGAAGCGCCGTCCGCCGGCGGATTGGATTTGGAGGCCATGGAACGCGCGCAGGCAGAAGCCGCCGACGCGGCTCGCGCCGACGGCGCTGCATTCGCCGCCGACTATCGCAACTCTGGGCTGAATGCGTTTGGCGGGGAGCCGCAAATAGAGCTGGCGCAGAACGCACCGTACGGAATGCGCGAGGATCGCGTCACGCCCAAGGGCAGCGGATTCCTCGGTCCGCTTCAGCGCCCAGACGGCGGCGTGTCCAGCGAAATCAGCATGCAGACAACGGTGAGCGACATCGATCCGGCGCAGCCGCAAAACTTCAAACCGGTGAGCATCCCGACACTCATCAAAGGTTTGAGCAACGACGAGATCAATTACCTGCTCTCGACGCGCATGAACAAATCGATGTGGCAAACCGACATCGGCCGGAAGATCGCGCAAAAGGCGATCATCCACGCTCGCAAGCGCCTTCAAAATCGCCTGCCGTTTTTCGCCACAGAAGCGGAGCAGGCTATGGCGATGAACAAGCCGCCGGATGCTGGCGCAGCGCCTGCGGTCGCGACTGCCGAGCCGCCGCTGGCTACGGTGGTGAACTTCTAATCGTAATCGCAAGGGAGCATACATGGCCGAACTGTTTATCGAAGGGCAGGCTTTCAACGTCTCGCCTGACAAGCTGCAAGCGTTCATGGCTAAGTATCCCAACGCCAAGCGTTTAGACGCGAATCGCTTCGTCGACGGCACAGTGTACAGCGTAAGCGATCCGTCTCGTATCGCAGCGTTTAACCAGTTGCATCCGAAGGCTTTGCGTCTTCCTCCGGCCCAGGCCGCGTCCGAGCCGGCGGTGCCGGTTGCCCAGCCCGTCGTTGCTGATCCGGTGACTGAAACGTCTACGATGCCCGAGGCGGCGTCGCTGGCGTTACCCATCCCTTCACAAGCGGCACCCGCTCCTATGCCCGTAGCGCCTGCCACCGCAGCTCCGCAGGCCGTTAAACCCACAATCGCGCTGGCAACGCGAGAACCGGCCGCAGTCGCGCCGGAAGACGACGAATATGTGGATCGTGGTGTTCTCGGCAAGCTCGCCGACTCCAAAGTGTGGAGGGCGACCAAATCCATCTCCGGCAAAATCGTTGGTGACCTCGCCCAAAAGATGGATGCGTTCCAGCGCGTGCCGGCCACGACCGACATGGCGGTGCGCACCGTTCCCGAGATGGCAGTCGGAGCCCTGCTCGAGACCCGCCTCGGTCGCGAGGCTGCTACCGGAATCGCCAATCAGTTTCGCGTGAAGCCACGCACGGCCGAACAAGACGAGGCTGATTATCAGCGTCGATACCAAGAATTCAGCCTTGGTATGGAGAACAAGCGAGCGCAGAAGGACGGCACATTTTTCAAGTCCACGCCGCAGTGGGTTCAGGACGCATACAAAGTCAAAGCCGATAGCGGCGGGATGAAAACCATCCTCGCCGAGTTCGTGAAGAATTCCCCCAACATGGCGCTCGGCATGAGCCGCCCGATGGCACCGCTCGCGATTTACAGCATGTTCGCGCAGGAGGCGATGAGCTTCCAAGATCAAGCGCGCGCGAACTATCCGCAGCTTTCGTTCCGCGAGATTGACGAAGCCGCCACAGCGTACGCCGTGGTCGCGTCTATCATCGAATATGGCCAGAACGTTGGGCTGACGAAAGCGTTTGGCCCGATGGGTGGAGACCGCATCGTCAAACTGCTCAAAAAGAATCCGTGGCTGAACAACACTCTGGGTCGTTTTCTCGATGTGAGCAACAACGCGCTCGAGGAGGGTGGTCAACAGTTCTGGCAGAATATTATCGAGATGGCCGCAGTTGACAAGCATAACGCCGAACACCCAGAGTCGTACATTCCGCCACGCTATGGCAAAGATGGAAAACCGATAGCTCCCGTGAAGACCGCGTTCGAAGGCGTTGGTCAGTCAATGGGAATCGGCGCTGGCGTGTCAGCCATTCCGAACTTAATCGGTCTTGGCCGGCACGGTACCGGCACGCTCATACGTCGCGCCGAGAGGAAGGCCCAGCACACGCGGGAAGGTCAGGCGCTGGCCGCGAAAGAGCTGCTGCCGATGTCGTATCGTCCTAATGTTCCCGAGTCGCGCGACAAGCTCATCAAGAAGGCGTGGAGCCGGTTCAGCCAGCGCTCCGAGAAACCGCCGGACGCGAAGTTCCTCGCAGACGCCAACGAGATGATCGACAAAGGCGCTGACAACGACGAGATATTGAGCCGCGCAGTCCAGTTGAAGCGCTCCACATCCGAGCACCCGCAGGCTGCTGATCGCTTCGTGGCTGCTTATAACGATGCTCGCGCTGGTGTTGGCATGGTTCCAGATGGCGAGGGCGGCATGAAAAGCGCGTGGAAAGACGAGCGCGCCGGCGAAGCCACTGACCAATGGATGGAGTTGCAGGCGAACGAGCAGAAGAAAGCGACGCAGGTTGCGAAATTCGAGGGCCGACTCGGCACCACCGAAGACATCGTCGACGAAGTGTCGAAAGACATACCGAATGTCACCGCCGAAGAGCGTGCTTTCTTTATCCAGCGTGCCGGCAAGGGCAGCTCGACCGAGACCACGAAGAGCGCCGAAGATATCGCCCTTGACTATAAAGCCTTTTCCGATTCCAAGCCTGCAGTGCGCAGCCCCGCCGCGTTTATCAAGTGGGAATCCGCGCAGCAAACCGCCGGCACACTGCCTAGTGCGAATCGCGCCAAGGAGATTTCCGACTTCACAGCCATGCACGGAGTGGCGTCGGCCGAGATCAAAGCTGACCCGAACGTTGCTCCGATGGGCGATAGCGTCAACAATCTCATCGCCAGCGTTCAGGCTCGCGAGGGTGGCGCTGGCCCAAAGTCGTCCGCTTTGAAAGCATCGTGGAACACGTTTAGTCAAGGGCCGGCCGCCAAGAGCATCTCCGAGAGAGATTATATCACCGAGAAGGAGCGCGGCATCGCGGAGCATAACGCGTTCAGGACGTGGCTGGCAGAGCAGAAGACGGCCGAAGCCAAGACGGCTCAAGAAAGCATTCAGGAAGAAGAGGCCGCAACTGGCGAGTGGAATGATTTCAACAAGACCTCCTCGCGAGTGGCAGACACCGATGCCGCTGCTAAAAACGCCGCAACCATCGCTCACAATCGCGTGCTCGATATATCAGTGCTCAATGCCACCGACGAAGCTCGCAACGGGCTGATCACGCAGGAAGACGTCGAGGCTATCGCTGACGCTGAATCCAAAGTTGTCGACGGAAAGGGAGCTCCCAAAAACGCAGGCGCTCCGAAACGCCGCGCAGATGCGGTGAAAGAGCGTGTCGCTTATCGCGCGGCAGTGAATGCGAAAACCACCACCGATACATTCGAGCAGTGGAAGGCCGACCAGAAGCGCATGTACGGCAAGGTTCCATCTGTCAAACCTCCGCCTGCTTCTGTAGCCCCTGCTCCCGTTTCCGAAAAAAGAGAGTGGAGTGAAGTACCTGACTCACCGCTCGAGCTTGGAATTGTAAAGCCTAACGAATCTACTCCCTCCGCCACCACACCCAAAACCACCCAGCCGAAGGTCGGTGCGGATGCTCAAGCTGGTCAAGAGCCGGCGGCGGGAGCTCCTCCTGTCAAAGTAAAAACCAAGAAGGAGATCGCGTTTGAGGCGATGGTCGCCAAGAAAAAGGCGGAAGCCGACGCGAAGAAAGCTACCGCTCCGGCTCCCGTCGTTGAGCAGCCTGCTCCTGTGAAAAAGGCGAAGCCTGCCGCAACGAAAAATCGATTCGAAAAAGGCGCGCCTGTCGTCGAGCGCGGCCGCAAGACTCGCCTCGTAATCGTGTCGGACCAAAACGCCGACGGCGACGTGATGGTTCACAACAGCGTGACCGATTTGAAGTACACGATGAATGTCGCCAATTTGAAACCCGCGCCGTTGCGTCCGGGGGAGAAGCGCATGCAGCCGGTCGATGGAGAAACCGACGAGCAGTTGCAGGCGCGAGAAGAAGAGGCGTTGCAGGCCGCAGGCGTCGACGAATACGAAGCGCCACCCCTGAAGTCTCCCACGCTGAAGCTTGCAAAGCCAACGCAAACCGCCCCAACAGACACGACCACAGTCAATGTCGACCGATCTGTGCAGGATGAAAACGAAGCGGCAGATCGCCAGCGCTCGGAAGAGATCGCGCACAACGAGAAGATCGCGAAGCTGAAAGCCGCGCGCGTCACAGCCGAAGAGAACGCGCCCGTTGTCGCGCCGGCAGCGCCGAAGGTGTCAGAGAAGCAGACCGATGAGCAGTTGAAAGCCACGATCGACAAGTCGATGTCGAAGTCGAACTTTCACTTCGTAAATACCGGCACGCGCAAGTCTCCCGCCGGCGGCAACGTTCTGCGCGCTGCGACATCGAGCGACGGTCGAATTGGCATCCTGTTCGTTCGCGGAACTGCGCACCAGAAGACTTCTCGCGGTGCCATCATCGCGCGCGGCTCCACGGAGATGGCGAACGTCGAGCGCGTTCCCGCGAAAGAACCACTGTGGCGTCGCATCCTTGGCGCTACCGGACAAAGCGAGATGTTCATCGTCACGCTGGACGAGGACAATGCCGATCAGACGACTGTCGACCACGAGCTCGCCGAGATCATCTCGTGGATGGCGAGTAATCGCGACGGTCATCATGCCAACCACTTTTTCACCGACGCAAATCGCGAGCTGCAGAAGGTCGACAGCACGATAGATTTGAAGACCGTGCGCGGCGGACACCGGTTCGCGCTGCAGATGGAAACACAGGAAGGCCGCGACCGGCTCGCCGATGCCATGCTCGACGCTCCTCCTACGGCGCGCGACGGCTTGCGCGGATGGCTCAAAGGCGTGCTGTCCGGTCTCAAACTGTTCAAGGGAGACGGCTACATCGCTACCGAGTGGCAGTGGATCACCGACACCGACAAGCAGAGCTTCGCCAAAGGTCTTCGCGATTTCAGCGCGCTTCGATTCATGTCCAACGCCGACGTGCTTACGGAGACGCGCGTGCAGATTCATGGCGATCCCGACGAAGAGAAGCGTTTCAGCGGCGACACGCGATTCTCGCTGGCTGCGTCAGTGCAAGAGAAGATGAGCCCTCAAGACAACACGAAGCTCGTTCAGGATTTCACGAAAGCGATGACCGATGCTCGCGCGATGACTGTTCGATTCCGCGCGTGGGCCAAGTCGCGCACGGCAGGATTCAAGCAGGCGAATATCTCGGCCATGCAGGACTTCTTCGAGGCGCATCCTGCGGATTATGCAGTGATCAAGGCGCACGCGAAGACGCTGAATTCGAACATCTTCAACGCAGATGGCAAACTCATCCCCACTGAGATTGAAGCGCTGATGACCAGCGAGGGAAATCTGGTGATGTACTCTGCTATCAAGGATAATCCGTTCCTCGCCCAAAACTATCTCATGGACGCGAAGTACGCCAATATGCGCAGCAAAATCATGGCCGACGTTGGCACTGACAGGGCGAAGATCAAAGCGCGCAATGCCGCAATCTCCAAGCTGCAAGCCCAAGCTGATGCGTATGGCGTTAAGCTTGACATTGCCAATCCGCAGGCGACCATCGATCAGATCAAGCCGCTTCGCGATGCTCGCATACGCACGGCGATCACCGAGATGGCTCGCGAGGCAGGCGTCGTGATCCCGAGCAGCGTGTCCGCGATTCAGAAGTTTGACGATTACTACGAGAAGGCGAGCGCGCTATTTCATGTCGAGCAGAAGGAGTTCCCATCGTTCCTGCGCTCGATCAATCAGTTCCTTGTGGACCGCATGCCGGCAGACACGCGCGAGCAGGTGCGCAAATCGTTCTACAACACGATTCGTGAATCGTTTAAAGCCGGCACGTTGGCTGAAAACGATTTCACGCTGACGTCGGACGCTCCGGCGAAACCCTCCGCGAAGAACGTCAAAGACGCGGTGAACAAGATTTTCCTCATGAGCGATCTGGCAGCGTCTCCGCTTCGTGGCGCATCCAAGACGATGGCGGCGATGAATCAGAACGTCGCATGCCCGATGTTTGTTATCGGCAATAGCGCGTGCTGGATGAACGCGTGCTACCTCACCGCCATGGGCAAGTCTGCCGGCGGTCTCGCGTATTACGAGCACGCGATGTACACCGGCGAAATACTGCAGCTCCCCGATTGGGTTGTTGAGAAGCTGAATAAAACCGGCGGACTTCGACTGAACGGCGTTGGAGACTTCACGCAGGCGCAGGCGCTGCAGATGCGCGACATCGTCAAGGACGCTAAAGATCGCGGCTTGAACCTCAAGATCATCACCAAGCAAGCCGGCGTGGCCGATCTGCTGCAGGATATGAACGATGGCGTCGGCGGAGAGTCGATCGACGTTTCGCACGTAGTAGTCCAGCCGAGCATGGATTTCCTGTGGGTTCCTGTAAAGAACGATCTGATGGTGAAGGGCAACGGGTTGATGGACACCGTGTTCAAAGGCATGACGCTCACCGAAGCACTGGAGTCGCTCGACAACGCCGATCGCGACACAGCCGTGGCTGCGGCCATCGAAGAGTTTTACGGTCGAAAAGCAGAGCGCTCCGCGAAAGACGGAATCCTGCGTCGCAAGTACGGGTTCTCACTCGAGCAGGTTAATGAGATGCGCGCGAAGAATCCCAGCGTCAACGTCCTGCCGCGCTGGGTTGTGACCACGCCGCAAGAGATTGCCGACGCGGCTCTAATCGACGCTCCCATGATCTACACCGCCATGCACGGCAAGGTCGATGGCGACATGTACAGCGAGCGATCCGGCGGAGGCTTTGTCAACTTCGGAGACAATCGCCATCGCTTCATTTCTGGCGTGCTTGCCGGCAGCGCGCACAATTCATCGAGCGTGGCTAACGTGTATCGCGTGGTGAATGAATACATCTCCGCGAATTACACGCCCGAGCAGCAGGCGACGATCTACAAGAATCTCGAGCGCGGTCTATGCTGTCAGGAAAACGACAGCGAGCATGCCTGCGGGGATTGCGCGGCCCACTGCGCGATGCGACGTATGGCTGACGCGATGCAGCAGGAGGCGATGCTTTCGGCGGCGAAGCAGCATGCGGAAGCCAAGCAGCTCGGCGTCGACGGCGGCACTCGTCGCGACGTTCAGACAGCGGAAGAGCTTGCGAAGTCGGAAAAAGCCGCGCTGCCTGCGGCGAAGGTTGTCAAATCCAAAAAGCGCCTGCAACCCGCATCGCCCGAGCAAGACGCCGCGTATATGAGCGCAGTAAACGAAGGTCGCACAGCCGAAGCACAGCGCATGGTCGACGAAGCGGCGATGAACAATGGCTACAACATCGGCTACGTCTATCACGGCACGCGCGCGAAGTTCGACACGTTTGACAACGACAATCACCAGCCCGACGTCGGCGAAGAGCGCATTGGCGGACGCGAATTCTTTTTCACCGCCAGCGAGAAGTCCGCTCGCGAGTTCGCTGGTCCGAATGGCCGCGTCATCAAAGCGTACCTGCGCGCCGAGAATCTCAAGGACAGCACGTCGGGTTTGAATCTCGCCACGGCTGGAGTCGAAGGCGGAAACACGTCGGGCCGCACAATGCAGATGGTCGATCACGATCCGCGCACCGGCGTTACCGGCGCTCGTCGCGACTTCGCTGTGCTCGATCCGCGCCAGATCAAATACGCCGACGTCGTCACACGCGTGAATGGCGAGATCGTCCCGTTATCGCAGCGCTTCAATACGGATAGCGCCGATATGCGCTTTCAGCCCGTCTCCGAAAACGCCGACGACGTGTGGTCCTACCCTGCCGAGCAAAAGATTTCCTCGAAGGCGACTGCGATCAACGAGAAGAAAATCCCATCGCTATACTCGCGCGTGCTAGCGATGAACGGCTGGAAGCGTGGAACGATCAACGTCGACATCGGCGGCGGCTGGTACGACCACGTCACCGATTGGCTGGGCAAGATCGGCGTCACCAGTCATGTGTTCGATCCGTTCAATCGCACGCGCGAGCACAACGACGCGACGGTCGACGCGGTCGCCAACGGCAAGGCCGACACCGCGACTGTGTCCAACGTGCTCAACGTCGTCGCTGAAGCGTCGGCGCGCGACCGAATTATTCGTCAAGCCGCGAACGCGATCAAGCAGGACGGCGTCGCATACTTCACTGCGGGGTACAAGGTTGACAGCACCGGCGCTGGACGCGTCACGAAGCAGGGCTGGCAGAACAACCAAGGCCAGAAGATGTACGAGGACGAGATCAAGAAACACTTCGGCAACGTGACTGTGCGCGACGGTGTGATCATCGCTCGCGATCCGATCAAGTCGACGCCTCCCGATGGCGGCAAGCGCTTTCAACCCGTCGATGACGCGAAATACGACAAGGCGATGCGCGGCAATCCGATGATCCCGCCTCCGGGGCCGAAGACCGATCTCGACGCGTGGGCAAAGAAGCATCCTCGCGAGGCGTTGATCATGCGCAATCAAGTTCGCGTCGCCGCGCTCGAGGCTGGATACGACGCATCGAAGCCTGTGCAACACGGATCGACGCATAAGTTTACCGTGTTCGACATCACTAAGGCGTCACCCGAGGGCGATTGGGGCGCTGGGTTTTACTTCTCGAATACGCCGGCCGATGTGACGAAGAACTACGCGGGTATCGGGCCGGACTTGACGAACAAGATCGAAGCGCGTGTAGATCGCCTGTTGAGTGATGACGCGTTTGAAGAGGAGTTCTCGGCCAAGCAGGCGTCTGGCGATATCGCGCCAAACATGAACCTGCAGTCGTACGCGCGAAGCGTGGCGCAGTCGCAGCTCGTCGGCACATCGCCGAACGCCATCGAAGCGTATGTGAATCTCGCGAATCCCGTCGTGATTGGCGGAGATTCTCCGACGCGGTTCACATTCGAAGAGGCCGAAGAAGCGAGCGGTGATTTGTATCAAGAGCCCACCGGCACGCTGATCGACTTCGCGCACTGGTTGAAAGTCGCAGCCGCAGACCACAGCGCCGACGCTGACAACGCCGTCACCGCGATGTTCGACAAGGCGATGGGCAATGGCGGCATCACCGCTGAAGAGGCGACGCGTATCGCGAAGAGCGATGACGAGTTGAACAGCGCGTCGACCGACGATGGCGATATTGTGTCCAGCGAAATCGTGCGTCAAGCGCTTGAATTGAGCGGCTATGATGGCGTAATCGACTACACGGTAAACAGGAAATTTGGCAGCGAGAAGGTGCGCGTGGGTCTCGATGGAGTCACTAGAAAGATTCCCAACGCGATGCCCGGCATGACGCCAGACACGTATCACGTTGTCGCGTTCAGGCCGTCGCAAATCAAGTCGTCCGCGATCGCGACGTTCGACGACAAAGGCAAAGTGATCCCGCCGAGTCAGCGCTTCGATGCGTCGAAACATGATATTCGCTTTCAGCCAATCGGCGACGGCGCGGAAGTCGACAGCGAGCACGATGGCATCGCGTTCTCAGAGCTCAGTCCTGACGCGCAGGCGCGAACCATCGAGTCGTGGCGTCGCAGCATCGCCGATACGTCGCCCGAGCGTCGCCAGCAGATTCTATCCACCGGCGCGATGGGCAATCGTTTTCGTCGCGCTGGACAACGCGCGCAGAACTACGACGGCCGCGCGCTGCCGGCGGCTGACATGTTCCGCCTGTACGCTGGGCAAGCCGCGCAAAATCTCGTTCACGCGCCGGTCGTGCGTGCGTATCAAAACTGGGAAGACGACTACCACCGCATCATGTCGAATGTTCACGAGTCGCTGCGCAAGGTGAAAGACCTCGGGCCGCGAGAGCTAGAGCAGATGCAGTCGTGGGTGATGTGGCGTCAAAAGTTCGGCAACGAGACGATGGAAGCGCGCATCAAGCGCATGTACGAGGGCCGAGATCAGGTCGAGATGCTGGCTAAGTACTCCACGGCGAACCCGACGGCCGAGCAGAAGCAGGCTATCCGCGAGATTCAGACCATCTTGGCGACCGATCTTTTCCCTATCATCTCCCGCTCCTACAAGGCTGTGACAGGCGAAGAGTTGAAGATGGACATGAACCAAGGCGATGCTGGCTGGTTCCCATACGTGTTCTCCGAGAATGGCATCGACGACGTGGCGAATTTCCCGAACGAGTTCGATCAAAAGCTCAAGACGATTCTACGCGGCGAGACGCCCTCTGCGGCGGTCGGCGCTGGCGATCAAGGTCGCGTCACGGCCCCCGGCTCCACGGCTGTACACGGGCGAGTAGGCGGTGCCACAGACATGCCGCTGGACAATCTCAACGAGGCGGTCGATCGCTTCGTAAAGCAGTCGCTGTACGACGCGCATATCAATCCCGAAGTGCATAAGTGGAACAAGCTGCGCGGCGAGGCTGTCGCAGGCGTGCGCCCGATTGACCGCGCAATTGGCAGCGAGAACCGCAAGATGATCGACGATTACATGGACGTCGTCGCGCATAACGGTGGGTTCCGTGGTGCCGGCAAGGACATCAAAGTGTGGAACGCGATGCTGCGCAACTTCGCCGGATCGCAGATCGCGAGCTCGGTGTCCGCCGTGCTGTTCCAGCTCGAGCCGCTGATTATCGCGCACGGCGTGATCCGCTCGGGCATGGTCAACTCAGCCACAAAAGACGTCTTAACGAATTCAATCGCTCGTCAGTGGATGCACGAGGCGTCGGCCGAAGTGCGTCACCGCGTGACCGGAGTTGCCGACATTCAGGCGCAGCAGCACGACTACCTCACCGGCGGCAAGAAGGTGCTCGAGATGTCCAAGGAGGCCGCGATGTGGCCCCTGCTGTCGCTCGACAAAAAGGCGTTCGAGATCACATGGCTTGCAGCGGCGAAGCAATGGGGCAAAGACAACGGCGTTGAGATTAACTACAACGGAGACGCCGACCCGCGCATGGTGAAGTACGCAGACTCGATGGCGGTGGCTATCAACTCGTCGCCCAAGATCGTACACAAGCCTGTCGCGATGTCTACAGGCCTGACCGGTGTCAAGGGGCTCGACCAGAATCGCTGGTTGACCAAGGCGACAACGATGTTTTTGACGCCGTCGTTTTTCCAGCAGGCGCTAATCCGCGACAGGCTGGTTCACGGTGATGACAAAATGAAGTTCCTCGCCGCGTGGGCGATGGCCGTGATTTACGGTGTGATCGTTGGCGAGATACGCCGTCGCGTGTATCGCCAAGAGAAGTGGTGGAATAAAGACGCGCAACTGAAAGGCTCGAAGCAGTTAGCCATCGCTCGCAAACTCACGGGAAACGAGAACGCGGCTGTGGACGCGGTGTACTATGTCGACCAATTTAAATCACAGGCGCTGTCGTACTCGCCGCTCACGATGCCGATCAGTCTGCTGATGGGCGGAGGACGCGCTGGCATACCCATCGGGAATGCATTGCGCCAAGCCAAAGACGCAGCGACGGGGTTGTTCCGCGCAATCACCGACGGCAAAGACAAAATCGAAGTGTCCGAGCGTATTGGAGTGTTCGCGAGTCTTGCCGCGCAGATTGGGAAGGGTGTGCCATACGCTGGAACCGTCAGCCGCGAGTTGCGCAAGCTGATCAAAGACCAGACGAAAGCGAAGAAGGAAGCTGCGAAACCCGTGAAGGGCCTCGAGATGGATGGGTTGGACATGGACGGAATGGACGCGGAGTCGCTGCTCGAGTAGCAGTCGACCCCGCGCGTCGTCACATTGCCGCTTTGAACTTCACGCCGAACTTGTCGCGGAGCGCATTGCGCGTCTCCGCAATCACCTGCTCTTTGCTCTTCGGCTCGGCCGGCGCTGCCGGAGCCTGCACTGCTTTCTGCATTCCGCGAGAGATGATCGCCTGCCAATCTGCGCGGCAGTATCCCTTCTTGTACTTCTCGATCACGCCGAGGATGGCCAGCTTGGCCTCCTTGCGCGTCATCCCCATCGCGTTGATCTTGCGCTTGGCGAGAAACTCCATCTGGCCGACGGTCGGCTGCTGGTAATCGCCACGCTGCTTGAGCATCTCGATCTCGGGATTCGTGCGGAACGGGTTGATCTCCTTCATCGTGAATTCGCACTTCGCGATCACGCCCTCGCGCTTCTTGGCGCACTCCTTGAGCACTTTCGCTTGACGCTCAAGCTCGTCCTCGAGCAAGTCGGTCACAGTCACCGGCGTCTTGCGCTCCTCGGCGCGCTTCTTCGCTTTCTTGATGACATCGGCGTGCAGCGTTCCACCAAGGATGTCGATCGAGCTGATGATCGAGTGCTTCCCGCTGATCCCGACGTAGTCGATGATCTGGCAGTTAGGCTTGCACGACATCGCGATCGCATGCTTGCGCTCCTCGGCGCTGTTCCACCCGTCGACCAAGTCCTGCAGCGGACGCAGCACGCGGCCCATCATCTGCGTGTACAGGCCAGCGGACTTCGTCGGACGCGCCATGATCAAGTAGCGGATGTTCGCGTCGTCATAACCCTCTGTCGCGATGCCCACATTGCACAGCACCTGCACCTTGCCAGCCTTGTGCATGGCGAGGCGAGCGCGGCGGTCGTCGGGCGACGTGTCTGCGTCGATGTGGACCGCCATGCCGGGTCGATAGCGATTGAAAATCTCGCACATCAGCTCGGACTGCGGCACGCTGGCACAGAACGCGATCGCCTGCTCGGTGCCGATGAGCTCGATCGCAGACGACACGATCTCGTGAATCGGCTTTTCCTGCTCCATCACCTGCGCCAAACCCTTGATATCGAAGTCGCCCTTCACGGTTGCAATCTTCGAGAAGTCGAGCGACGTCACCTTGATGAAGTGCTGCTTCGGCGGCACGAGCCACCCATCATTCACCGCACTGAGGATGTCGTACTGATACGCCACGTCCTCGTACACGTTCGACATCGCTTTGCCGTCAAAACGGTTTGGCGTGGCCGTGAACCCGATGATCTTTAGGTTCGGATTCTGCTTGAAGTATTTGATGATCTTCAAGTACGACGGCGTGATCGTGCGATGAGCCTCGTCGATGATGAGGTAGTCGATATCCTCAGGCAGGAACTTCGTGAACCGGCCCCCGCCATCGCCGCCAGCGGCAAGCGTCTGTATCGTGGCTGAGATCACCTGCGGATACTTCGGTTGCGTGTCGAAGAAATCCATCTGCTGCTCGCAGTTCGGGTACAACTTGTTCTCGCCCATCTCAATGCCGACGGGTATGTCCGTGAACCGCGTGATGCTGTTGGCGTTCTGCCAGATCAACTCGCCACGATGCGCGCACACCAGCACGCGCTTCGGAGACACGCGCTGGCATGCGGCAGCGATGACAACAGTCTTGCCAGTGCCTGTCGGCATGACGACAAGAGACGACTGATGCGCTGCGAGAGACGCGAATATGCCTGCGTCTGCTTCATCTTGATAATTCCGTAGTACTAGCTTCGAGGCCATCTTCGATATCTCCGTATGACAGAATAGGTTTAATGCTCAGAATTGCCCAGCCATCCATGAGGCCCAACTGAGCGCCATGCAGGATGTGGGAGAGTCCTGCGCTGCAGGACTCTCCCCGTGAATATCTTGCGGTCGTCATCCCACTCTTTGAGCCACAGGACATCTCCGACCTTGTAGTCGCGATCGTTGAGCCGCAGCTCGAACGTCTTCACGCCATCCTCGACGGCGTCGAAGTGGACGGGAAGTATCTTCAGTTCGTGGCGCGTCGGCGCAAATTGCTCCTTCATTCGACACCCGCTTTCTCCTCAACCGTGCGCAGCTTCCAACGCACAGCGGTCTCTTCATCGACCTTGCCGCAGTCGACGATGCCTTTGCCGGCAATCATGCAGCCCTCTTCGACAGTGTGCAGCAGGCACCCGACACAGCACTCGGCAGGCTCGGACTCCAGCGTCAAAACGATAACACGATTCATGACTACCTCCCCCATTGTTTGATTGACATGTGTTTCTTCATCCGCTCTGCAGACCGCATCATCAAATACACTTCGCGAGATGCGCTCGGTATCGCAGCGCAGTTCTGGTGCAGCTTGAGAATGGCGACGTACACGGCGCGAAGCTGCTTGCGCTTCGCCTCGCGATACTGCCGGTACGTCATGCCCGTGCGCTGCAGCACGTAGCGCTCCTGCTCGGTTTTAGATGCTCTCACGTTTACTCTCCACGAATGATCACTGCGGCAGCTTTAACGTGCCAATCTTTCGGATCGTTGAACCGGTTGTGACTGCAATCATCCTTGACGTAAACCGGCAACCACGCCTGCGCCAGAGTCATGCAGCTTGCCTTCCTTTTGGCGATAATCACACGCCCCAATTTGTTTGATATCAGCATGGGTGTCCAACACGCCGACGCTCGCGGCTTCGCTAGCGCGATGTAGTACAACCTCTTCGGCGTCGTCTTCATATCATTGACTCCTCCGCGAGCAAAGCCTCGCGAGCCTTGATCGCATCGTTCGCGTCTTCCCACGCATCGCGCGGAATGAACGGCGCTCTTGAATACTTGTCGGGATACATGCAAGACGCGGTTCGCATCCGCATGTTTTCGATGCGCAGGTCGGCCAGCACATCGTTGAGAATCTCCTCCGCGTTCGCGCCCCACTCCATTCGCACAACCGACTCGATGTGTCCGATCGTTGGACGTGGCTGGAAGTGCGCCATCTCGGAGCTTCTCGCGTGCATGGCAAGCTCCAAGTGCATAGCCAGCATGGCATGCGCGGAGTACGCCTCGAAGCACGCGGCCGACGTGGTCTCGCTTGCGCCCAGCGCCCTGTACGGATGCAATCCGCATGCGGCGTTGAGCTTCACGCTTTCCACGACAGCGTCTTCAATCATCCTCAGAAGAGTCTTCGACCACTGGGAGAGCACGTCGTTTTTCATCTTGCACTTTCTTCGCCTTTTTCAAGAGGTGAATATTGGCTGTGTACATGGTGTTGAGCCAGATGCGCAAATCCTTATCGGACCTCGGAGGATGATTGGAAATATCCACGACCACATCGCGAGCAATGGCGGTCAAGCCAGACGCGGCGTCGATCCTGCTTATCGTACGATAGTCGGCATTGCGGTGCGTCTGGTGGATGTGGCACCCGTAACACAATGAGATGCCGTTGTCCACCAGCCACCGCGTTCGATTGCTGCAATGCTTCGACACCACCCAGTGGTGCGCGGACAGGCCGTCGGGCCTGCCGCACAGCGCACAGTGTGTATACTTGCCTCGCACGAGCAGCGACCATATCGTGTCGCACTTGCGCTTCAGCGTCGCCAGTGGTGGAAGTTTGTCCTTCATGTTAGAACGGGAGGTTGTCGTCGCGTTCTTTGACCGGTGCCGGCGCGGCCACCTTGATGCCCATCGCCTGCGCGATCTTCTTGCGCCACGCGTCCTTCGCGTCCTCGGGGATGTCGGCGTGCATGGCCGGCTTGAAGATCACCAGCTTGCTCTCGACTTTGTCCCTGTACTCCTCGTCCACGATCTTGACGTCGACCTCGACGCCCTGCATGGCCTGCCCCATGTCCATCAACTGCCACGGATCGCCGGTGAATCCGATGGCACCGTAGATCGCGATGAGGTTATCGATGTTCTTGGTGCAGACGGAGCCGTCCTTTTTAACGAGGTTGACGAACGTGCGCATATCGCGAGCAATTTCGTCGCCCACGATCACGTTGAAGTGCATCCATCCGCCGAGTCCGCCGGTCTTCGTTTCCTGAATGCTGAACTCGCCGGTTGAGTGCGCCTTGTACCAGTTCGGAACGATCATCATTTTTTCTGCCATACCACTATCCGCCTTTCTGCTTTTTGAGCGACTTCGAGTCTGCTCCACGTTTAACGTAATCCTTCGCTACCTGCATGACGATGGCCTCCGCCTCCTTGGAGGTACACATCTTCTTATCCTTCACCACCTGCACCAGCTCGCCGAACGTGAGCTTCACAGGCAGCTCGTCGCGCGAGATTTCGAACAACTGCATAACCGCTTCGACGTTGATCAGCGTGCGGTCTCCACGCTTCACGCACGACACGAAGCCGGTAGGAACCAGCCCAGCGTCGTTCATTGCGTTGGCCGTGAACTCCACGCTCTTTACCCACTCCTTGACCGCCTTGGCCATCCACAGCGCTTTACCCATGAGCGCAGGGTCCGTGATCAGCGACGGGTGCGATATCGACTTGTAGAACGCAGGCGTCAGCATCGAGCAGCGAGCCTGCACAATGCCGGTCGCCATGCCGAGAAGCGTTCCACACTCGCCGCGAATCTTGCAGTACTTGCACCACTCGTTGGCAACCTGCACCTTGTCGGCGCTGCGATACGCCGCGAGCACGCGCTGCAGGATGCCCTCGCACCACTCCAACGTGACGTCATTGACGACCTCGTGCTGGCTCGACCCGTACAGGATGTGCGTGACGATGCGCGGCGGCGTGACCATGTAGTGCTGACAGATGTTCAACACGTATCCAGCCAACTGCGCGGCGTATCTGATCTCGGTCTCGCACCCGCTCTTGTAGTCGAACACATGCAACGTGCCGTCGGGCATGAAGCAGAACGCATCGGGATATCCCGTGTACAACAGCGCGCCGGTGATCGGATCGTAATAGTCCAACTGCATCTCAATCGAGATGATCGATCCAGCGGCCTTCGTGATGATGTACTGCGCGGCCCACGCCACACCGTCGTCGAGGTTCACAACCGTCTCGCCAGTGAGCACCTTGGCCAGCACGTCGTGGTTGCTGGTGCCTTCCTGCGACTCTTCCGTGTCATCTCCCGACAGGAAGCAGTTGCACTCGAGCAACCCTCCCCATCGGGAGGGAGACATGGGATGATGAATCTTATCCATGACTCCCCCTCCGGTGGTTAGGCTTTGGCCTGCTGCTTTTTCCAAGCCGCGATCAGAGCCTTGCACGACACCGAGTTGGACTCGAGCCGCGTGAGGTCTTCCTGCGGAACGTCAGCCAGCGTCTGGCCTGCCTTGAGAACCTTCTTCTCCAGCAGGAACGCGGTCAGCACTTCGTCGGACTCGCCGATCGCTTCGCGCATGCTCGCCAGCGTGGCGACCTTCGGCGGCTCCTTCGGCGCGACGACGTTGTGCGCCGTGGCGTCGGGGTCTTTGCTCGCGCGCTCGCCGTCGATGATCGGGTCTTCCGTCGGGATCATGAACGCCTGCAGCAGCGCGTACTTGAGCGCGATCGAAGCGCACTTCGACATCGCCTTGTCGCCGCTGTCCATCGCTTCGCCGAACATGCCGATCGACACGAACGATCCGTCGGCGTGCGTCAGGTCGAAGCGGAACTCCTGCACGCAAGAGAACAGCAACCCGCCGCGATCCGTCTTGCGCTCGGTGCGTATCGGCTGGCCGACCACGTTCGGCACGACGAAGATATTGTTCTCGGCCATCACCTTGTGCAAGCTGTTCATCACGTCGTCGATGCCGCGAAACATGAACCCCTGCGCAGAGTTTTTCGTGAACTTCCCGATGAAGTCGATCGACTGCATCACCTTCACCATCGCGGGGTAGATACCCGCAACTGTCACTGCCGGCGCTTGCGTCTCCGGCACCACATCCGCACCTGCTTTAACCTTGCCCATACTGCCTCCTTGTTTATTTATCGTCACAGGAACAACCTACCAGATAAACGAAAGCGCGTCAATAGAAACACTCGTTTTTTCTTGACGCGCTTCGTCGCTTATTTACTTCGTCAGCACAGACTTCGCGTCTGCGATCTTGTCGCTCAACTCGCCAACCCTTTTACACATGCCGCGATACAGGCACTCCAACTCGGCGTGAGCCTGAAGGGCGGCATCGCGAGCGGTCCTCATGTCGTTTACCTGCTTCTCCGCAACGGCAACCTTTGACAAGGCGTCTTCCATTGCCGACTGCAGTGTGAAATGCACGGCCATCATCGGGCCGCGATCCTTTGCCGCGACAAGATCGGCGACGCGCTGTTTCAACTCATCACGCTCTTTCGCGATCGTCTCGCGACTCGCAACCACCTCGCGAATCTCGGCTTCGATGCGACTCATCATCACCGTGCGCGGCACCATATCGCTGACGCCGTAGTACAGGTCGTGCAGCTCGGCTTGCTGCGACGCGGCGACCGCGCTGAGACGCTTCACTTCAATCTCGGCGTTGATCGCGCGGCCCAAACATTCGTCACGCCTGCGGCACATATCATCGAAGTCGCGCGTCGCCTTGTCAAACGACTTCGCCGTCTCGGTCACTTGCGATTTCAGCTCGGGCATCACGCGCTGCTCGAGGTCAAAAATCCTGGCCTTGTACGATTTAATCACCTCTCTGGATTGATCCAGTTGGGCCAGATGCTCACCGTCGCGCTGCACTGAAGCCTTGAATGCGGCCTTGGCCTTTGCAAGCTCGTCCTTGAGTGCCTTATTCTCCGCCTCGCGATTATCGTTGATAGCGATGATGGACCGCATCTTTGTGCGCGATTCGTCCGCCTCTTTTTCAAGCACGCTCACTCGCTTCTTCGCGTCGTCGGCAACCTTCTGCCAATCGACGAACGACCACAGCGCGACGGGCGGAACGACGACGCGGCACATGCGACGCATGTAACCCGCCTCCGTGTTCGAGTCGTCAACCTTGAGCCCTGCACACTGGGCTACAAAGTTGATCATCGCGCGCTCGCCCTCCTCCTTGGTGTCGCGCCACTCGTATGCGGCATACGCGGCGAGGCACTTGTCAAACGCATCGGCGCGCTGCTTCTCGCAGTTCCACGGATACGATGGATTGCTCGCCAAGAACGATTCCACAACGCTCTTGATTTTGTCGGCCAGCTCTTGGAATTTGTCACGCACACTCATCACAGCACCTCCGTTTTTCTTGACTGAATTGTTTCACCACAGCACTTCTTAAACTTCACTCCTGAACCGCACGGACACTTGTCGTTGCGGCCAATCTTGGGCGACAGGCGTCGCACGGTGACGCCCCGCCTTCCGCCATACTTCGCCTTCTCCATGTTGAGGAACGCCTGTTCCTCGTATGTCGGCTTTCTCATTGCACACACCTCGCTGCTATGTACGACACTACAGCCATCATCACGCCGAGCTCGATGACGGACCAATCTCGCGGAGCGCACACCTCGCGCATGAACCACACGAGTTTTATCATGATACTCCTCCGATCGTCGACACCGCGTCCAGCGCCTTCTCGATGTTCCGCTCGGACTCGAGATAGTCGTTTGGATTCCATGCCCTGTCGTCGATGTACACGTTGGCCGGCGGCTTGAGCCGTATGGCCAGCGGATACGCGAGGTTGTTCGCGAGCATCCATGTGTACGTCGCCTCGGCCAGCCACGGGCCGCGCGCCGTGAACAGGAACACGCTGGCACCGGCGCGGTCGAGGCGCTTGATCAGCGCGACGAGGTCCGTGTTGATGCGCGGGTGCGGCTGGTCCGCTTCCCACAGCGTGCCGCAGCACAGCGTGTTGTCGATGTCCACCGCGACGATCTTGCCGCGCCAGTTCTTTTTACTTTCGCTCACTCTTCACCTCGCCCTCCGGTTCGACTTCGCGATCGAGGATGATCTCGAGCATCAACCCCTGCACATTGAAGAAGCACGCACACAGCGCGTCGATCAGCGTCACGCGCTTCTTCGTCTTGCGATCCAGCACGACGATGCCGCGCATGATTTTCCACACGTCGAACGTATGGCGCAGCAGGCTCTTGATGTACGCCTTGCGAGGCATGCCCTTCTGCCAGTTGTCCATCGTGCGGTTCTTGTTGTGCGCCAGCATGTACTCCGAGAACGCGTCGAGCACGATCGGCGACAGGCACGCTTCGTAATCGAGCTTGCCTTCGTCGCTGTCGCGGCACGCGCCGGACGCGAACGTGCGACCGTACGCACTGCGAGTCTCGCCGCACTGCTCCTTGCGCATCAGCGTCGGCACCAGCGCGGTGGACTCGCACGCCGCAGCGTCTACCGTCTTGAAGGTAACCCACGCCCAGCCGTCGCCATCCATGTGTGAATCGACGGTGGTGTGCAGCGCTCCCTTCGGAAGCGACCCGCCGCTCGTGGCGTTGTAATTAAACACGGACTTTTGGAAACCATCCCACTGATTGTCCGACCTGAATACGATGGTTTCGCCATCTCGATCCGCGCGCTCTCCCATGACGAACACCAAGTCGTCGGAGAACGACGCTTCTGGAACCGACGCGCTGTGAAGGTTTTCAAACCGAGACGGGAATTCGCCAGCGGCAAAGCAAAGAGCCCTGTGCGTTTGCTTTGTAAGCACGACATGCACTGCCCCGCAGACAACCCTGTACCTGTATTCCAACTGCCTTCTTTCTGCCATATGAATCTCCTTTCGTTTACTGAACGTTCCGCAACACTTGATCGCGATGCTTGCGACTCACGCCGCGCATCATCTTTCCGCAGTCCAGACACCGGTACGTGCCGAACACCGACACCGCCGTGCGGCTGGGCTTGTTGACCTTCTTCACCCGCGTTCCGCCACAGCACACGCAGTGCGTATCGCCGTCATCGAAACACAGCGCGAGGTTGGGATGCTTCTTATCCCACTGGCGGAAGCGCAAGTACACCTGCTCAAGCAGCTCGACGTCGCCGATGTTGTACTTGATCATCCGCCTCCACGCGTCGTGGTCGTCGGCCATGCACTTGGTCCACAGGCTGAACCCTTCGTGCTCGACCTTCTTGCCGATGCCGAGGTAGCGCGCAATCCCATCCAGTTTATTCGACGGGAAGTGAAACGCATCCTTCGCAATCCGCAGCGTGTCGATCGACTTGTATGGCGACGGCTGGCGAATGCCGTGCGTCATCCAGCGCGTGCGCAGAACCTTCTCGTCGAATCCCTGCCCGTAGTGGGCGACCACCACGTCGGCGCGATCGATCATGTTCCACATCGTCTGCACCAGACGCTTGTCGGTGCGCTCGCCCTCGCGACAGTCGAACGCGACCTTCGACGAGCCGAGCCACTTCGCCGCCCAGCTCAACACTTCGGACGTGCTGATCAGTTGCGACGGCGCGACGTTCACCTTCCAGCACGACCACACGTACGCCACGTTGGGCGACGTCTCGATGTCGAGCAGAAGCGTGTTCGCGCCGATGACCGGAGCGTCCTTCACTTCGACGCCCGTCGTCTGACGCGACATGCGCAGGTAACGCTCGATCGATGAATGCTTCAATCCCGACGACTTCGCCACGAGATCGACGCCGACCTCGCGCGCCTGTGCCGCCAACCCGTGTATCCTGTCACTCGCTATCATGCACTACCTCCCTTGTTTGTTATGGTTTTCCCACAGAATGGCATGGATGTCAACACCGTATCGACAAATCACACCGTTTTCAAATTGACCTGACACCATCAAGGCTCCGCTCCGACGACGGACACGGATGATGATCGGTTCGCGCAGACGCTCACTGCCACTCGCGAAGCGCTCGGGCTTCGATCATATAGAGTGTGCGATACGCGCTTGTCAATCATATTCGCTTGACTTTCTCAACGAAATGTTGTATAATTCCTTCATTATCAACGAGGTGAGTGGTGGCAAAAAGAATTAAAAAAGAAAAAGTTTTGATCCCCGAACTGTCGACCGCCGGTAACCCAGGATTTTTGCCGGCAGTAAAATCTGAGGTGGCCGTGACTGCCGCTCCATCCGAGCATGCCGCTTGGTTTGAGGCGCACAAGACCGAGCTCGCCGAAGACATACGCACGATGTACAAGGCGTGGGGCAACAAGACCAAGTACTCACAGCTCTTGCGCACCGCTGACAAGCTGGCGAGGCGCGTGGACATCGAGATTGGCGACGCAGAGAAGAAGGGCGACACGTACTGCCCAGAGGTTGGAGAGCGCATCGCCGCCATGATCGCCGTCGGCGGCACCTTCATCGACGTTGAGAAACTCACCGGCATCTCCATCTGGAAGATCATCCGCTGGCGTCTCAAGCACCACGACTTCCGCCGCCTGCTCGAGCGCGCATATGAGGAAAGCCCCGACATGCTGGTCGAGGAGTCGTTAAACGCTGTGCGATCCGCCCATGATATCTTCGCTCTCAAGAAGTCTGAGATACTCTCGAAGGTCACACAGTGGATCGCACAGCGCAGGAACCCATCGAAGTATGGCGACGTGCAGAAGCACGAAGTCAAATCGATGGCCGTTGTCATGGACTACCAGTACCGGCGTCCAGCACCGGCATCTTCGGCTGATAGGTGAGCTTGCGCATCGCGTCGCGCGGATCAACCCTGACCCCGCGCCCAGCGCCAATGAACGCGCCGATGATAAACGCGACCGCCGTTCCACACCCGAGCCATATCAGCGCCAGCCACATCATCTTTTCCCAAGCGCTCATCACGTCACCTCCCGCCTGAACACGTCGCACGATGCCGTCGTGTTGGGGTCCGTGAAGCCGTACACGCCCTCGCCCGTCGTCGGGATGATGGTTGTGTCAGGCTCCATGCTTTCGCGTATGTTGCGCGCCAGCTCTTCCAGCGCGAGGACGGCTTCGATGTCGGTCGCCGCCTTGATCTCCACGTTGATCATCGTCTTGATCATGCGTTCACCTGCGCTTCCGGTGCCGCCACTTCCACCTGCTCCACAAACGGGAGCG
>Ga0172380_10000820_pt1 | contig 56600 bp, 42 predicted proteins | sample Leawe162metaG_FD_119747 | JGI IMG/M metagenome (GOLD analysis project Ga0172380, IMG submission 119747) | Leachate microbial communities from a municipal landfill in Southern Ontario, Canada - Leachate well 162 metaG | ecosystem: Engineered > Solid waste > Landfill > Unclassified | place... | reverse complement strand
TTTTCTAAATCCGGCACACAATACACTTTAGGATTTGTAGGGAAATACTTTCCCTTACATCCTACCAGAATAAATTTTAGCAGCGGAAGGGTGGAACTTGCTGAAGACATTAAGATTCCCAATACATCAGCAAATCCAAAGATGTTTTTTAAATTCATAAAAGGAACGCCTAATTCCGGATGCTATGTTGAATGGGATAGTACCGGAGTTAAAGATATAAGTCTTGCAATGGAAGTTAAATTTACCAGAGATTGGCTGCTTCCAACAACTACTCCTTTAACAGATACTGTTAAAGCAACATTTGCAGGCAACGGAACAAGCATGCACGATATTCTGCTTGCCGGTACGTTAGACAGTTGTGAAATTGTTGGAACGAACGGAATAAAGATTCAAGCAAGTCCAATGTTGCTCGATCTTTCCGATAGTAGAAATCCATTGAATATGAGTTTCCCTAAAAACTATCCAAACGATTCTACAGTAACATGGAAAGGGTTTTACGTAAAATCTTTTGTTCTCACTTTACCGGATACGTGGAAAACCGGAGCCAATCTTACCGCACCAGTCGTAACGGCATCCAATTTTGTTATTGATGATATGGGACTAACTACAAAAATAAAAGCAGTTAATGTTTTCAATTTGCAATCGGGTAGAATAGCAGATTTAAGTGCAAGCCTGGATACAGTTGAGGTTTCTATTATCAGCAGTTCTTTAGTTAGCGGAAAAGCCAAAGGCTTACTTGTATTACCAATTAGTGAAGTAACTGCTCAAAATAGTTTAAAATACTCAGCCACATTCAATCAGGTTTCCGGCGGGAATGATTTTCAGATAGCTGTTCTTCCTATCGGTCCGATAGATGCGGATATACTTAAAGGTAAGATGACGTTGCTGCCAACTTCAAATATTTCTGCAAACCTTTCTCCAAACTCAAACACCCTTTCAATCAATCTGAACGGCACTTTTAACTGGGACAATCCAGTTCCGAGTATAAAAGGAATTAAGATGGAGATGGGTTTTGAAAATGTTGGATTAAACTACGCATTCAGTTCAACAACAAATACACTCAGTTTTAATCCAGGTACATGGAGTTTTGCTAGTCCTCCAAAATGGTTAGCCAATTTCCCGGTCTCAATTAAAAACATACATTATAAATCATTGCCAACCGTAGCTCCAACAGATCCGAATAGCAAAGAACTTCTGAGAGGAGCTTTAATGATGGACATCGTTGTCAACCTCACCGAGGATATTGGTGGAACAACGACACTTGGAGCTGCATTTGCTATAGAGCGGAATAAAACTTCCAAGAAATTTGCCCCTAAATTCAAGAATGTTTTTGTTGATAGTATTTCAGTTCATGCAGATATGCCGGCTGTAAAAATTGACGGTAGTATTAGTCTTAGAAATGAACATCCTGTATTTGGCAATGGTTTCTTAGGAGAATTAAGTGTTGCTTTTACAGCTGTTGGAATTAAAGCAAAAGCATTAGTAGAGTTTGGAAATACAAATTATCAGTATAGCAGTTTATACAGATATTGGCGCGTAGAAGCAGATGTTCTCCTTCCGCCACCGGGTGTTCCTTTTTTACCGGGTATTGCATTCAGAGGTTTTGGCGGCGGAGCTTACTATAATATGTTAGCAACATCGGCATCATCTGCTAAAACACCATCAGGTAAGAAATTTACTTTTACGCCTTTGAAATCAACAATGGGTTTGAGAGTAGCTGCAACAATTGCAACTACACCTAAAGAAGAGACTTTTAACGCGGAAGTAGGACTATTAGCGCAGTTCTCAAAGAGTCAGGGTTTAACATACATAGCATTTACAGGTGACTTTTGGGTTGGAGCGGGTTTCGCGAAGCGGCCTAAGGCAAACATAAGCGGAACTGTTAATGTGAGCTATGATTTTCCCGATAAGCATTTTAATCTTTCGGCAAGTGTAATGGTAAACGCTCCGCCTATTACAACTCCAAGTCCATCGAATCTTGTGTTGGACATCAGAGGAAAAACAAATAAATGGTTTTTCAAATTTGGAGAACCTGTACCAAATGGATTAAATAAAGTAGATGTGTTTGGTGTTCACCTATACGAATATTTAATGTTTGGCAATGATATCGTAGCTCCTTCCGGATTTACACAAACGTTTAAGGATGGGTACCATGGTGTATTTGGAACTGATCCGGGAATTCCTGTGATACCGGCAAATACGTTAACTTCAACCGGTAAGGGCTTTGCGTTAGGCATAGGATTTCAGTTTAACAAAGACGTTAATTTTAATTTAGTTGGAAGCTATGATGCATCATTAAAATTAGCAGCCGGTGCAGAATTAAATTTAGCATTTGCAGAATACCTTGGTAATAACTGTGAAAATCCATCTGAACGAATTGGAATAAATGGATGGCAAGCTTCCGGAAGTATAGGCTTCTACGCAACCGTATTAGCATCTGTAAATAAAGGAAGTTCAACATGGAACATAGCCGATATTAAAGCAGGAGGTTGGCTGCAAGGAAAATTTCCAAATCCAGTCTATGTGACAGGCCAAGTGCAAGGTTCGGTTAAAATTGGAGGTATAACAACAGGTGTTCATTTATTGGGTTGTTGTAGTGTATGCGGTAAAGGCCTTGGTGATAATTGTGGTGATTATCTATTACACAAAAAAGGCTGTGGACACAAATTTAACCATCAATGGTGTCCTCATTTACAAACTAATTATTTAGTAAATACCTCTTTTGATAAGTCTTTTGAATACGGTACCAATTGCACTGGTATAACAAGTGCAGGAAGTGGTGCAACTGTTGTTCAAGAAGATGCTGCACAGGATCAGAAACAGTTGCTAATTCAATACGTTCATCCAGCTCAACAATATAGCTTCCCGTTATTATCCCCGTTAGCTGTAAAATTTGGATTGATTCCGAACAATGTTTTTGATGTTTCAGAACAACAATCGGATGGTTCAATTAAAAACAGAACATTTAAAATGATTATAACCACGAATCTGAAAATTCAAAATGCAGATGGTTCTTTTTCGAATGTAACAATTAAGAAAAACGAAAATAATTTGGGTGAGTTTTTATATACCGTTGTAGCTCCAATAACAATAAATACTGCAACAGCAAAAACTATTAATCAATCGCTGGCAAAAACAAACACAGCTAATACAAACATATTTTCTAAGAACACACTGATAAAGAAAACGGCTATTGGGTTTAATTTCACCACTACTTATCCATTACCGCAGGCTACCAATACATATAACAATCTTCCTCCCGAACCTCCGGAGATTAAAAATAATTTGATAATCGACAAAAATTATACGTTTACAGTAACTGCTACATTGAAAGAATTTGTTGGAAACAATTGGGTTATTGCAAAGAATAAGAACAACAATCCGGTTGCACAAACTGTTGTTAAAAAATTCAGAACTGGTGCAATGGTAGTTGCTGCGGCGAATAATTCAATTAAACAATTACTTAAAAAAAACTAGAAGACAACTATGAAAAATTTATTATCAACAGCTAATATAAAATTGAAAACATACCTGGCAGTTGCAGCAGTAATATTTTTATTTGTCAATGTCGGTTTTGCTCAACAAGAGGATAGTTCAGCAATTCCAACTTGCTATGTTAATATGGTAGCCAGATATACCGAAAGCAAGGGAGTTGAACTTAGATTCTTCCCTAATAAAAAATCCGTATTGACAGATGGATTTAAAAACGGATTTATTGTTGAAAGAGTTTTATACGATTCAAAAGCAAAAAGAGATGAGACCGATACATTGAATTATTTGGAAATAGCAAAGGTCCTTCCATTTAATGACGGTCAATGGGAATCATCAATAAGAAATGAAAAGAAAGCTGAATTAAAGAATGAACTTGAAATGGCATGGGATTTTTTTAAGAGTTCTTCTAAGCAGGCTGGAGGAGTTTTTAATTTTGATAAAGGATTAGCAGAATTAAAAAACCTTAAAAGCAAAGAAGATTACGGATACATGATATTTGTAATGTCTGCTTTGAAAAATGCAAATGTTGCCGTTGCTTTAGGACTAGGATTTACAGACAGCAGTGCAATAAAAGGCAATGCATATGTTTACAGAGTTAGACCAATTGGTGCATCAAATATTTATAAAGTTATTCCGGTGGATTATTTAGTTGAAACAGAGACAAAAAAGAAGGGTTACGAAAATCCGGTATATGTTAAGCAGGGAGATACAGAATTATTTTTTGCATGGCTGGATGTACCGGAAATATCTGGATACTTTGTTGAACGTGCTAATCCGGGTGAAGCAAATTTTACTCAATTGAATAAAGCCCCTATTTATAAGCTTGAAGGAAGTGGATATGAGGGGGAATCAAGAAGCGGATACAATGACAAGAATTTGATTAACTACAAGACATATACATACAGATTTTTTGGTAACACTTTGTTTGGGGAAAAGGTACAGTTTGCAGAAGTTAAAGGAATGCCTAAAGATTTAACACCACCGGAACAGCCATTTCTACCACAGCCCCAGCATATAAAAGCAAAAGAAGTTTTAGTTAGCTGGAAAATGAACCCGACTCCAGCCCCGGATTTGCAAGGCTTTTTTGTTGCCCGATCAGATAAAAATGAAGGAGAATTTAAAGTACTGCACAATTCAATGCTTTCAAAAGAAGCTAGAACATTTACCGATACTACCTTTGTTGCCGGACAGCCAAATTATTATGTGGTTCAGGCAATTGATACTGCAAAAAATGTAAGCTCGTCATATCCAGTCTCTGTTACTTTAATTGATTCAATACCGCCATCTAAACCAGTATTCATTTCCGGGAAAATAGATTCGCTGGGTGTTGTAACAATATCGGTTCAGAAAAACAAAGAGAAGGATTTAATGGGGTATAGACTTTTTAAATCAAACAGTCCCGAACATGAATTTTCGGTTATTCATGAGAGTTTTATGAATAACGATTCTTTAGTTCAAGAAATCCAAACTGTATTTACAGACTCAGTAACTTTGAATTCATTAACACCTTTCATTTATTACAAGATTAAGGCGCTCGATTTCAATTACAATCAGTCAGAGTTTTCTAATGTGTTAAAAGTAGCCAGACCAGATACGATTCCACCGGTTAGCCCAATTTTTAATGATGTGATAGTAGGAGAAAAAAAGATTGAATTGCGCTTTGTGCCAAGCAGCAGCGAAGATGTAAAAGAGCATATCATCTATAGAAAAACTGAAATGAATGCTAAATGGGAAAGTCTCAAAACTGTTGAATCAAGGGCAGCCAAATTTATTGATACGACTGTGACAACAGGAGTCACTTACTATTACTCAATCAGAGCAAAAGATGTTGGCGGACTCTATTCTAAATATGCTTCTGCGGTATATGGCAAACCTTATGATACTGGCGTTAGACTCCCAATTAAAAACTTAACTGCAGTAGTGGAAAAAGAGAATATAATTCTTAAATGGGAATACCCTGTAGTAAAAACAGAACCTCTTTTTATTGTGTATAAGATGGATGACAAAGGACAATTAATACAATATGACACAACAAAAGAAAAATCTTACACTGATAAGAATCCGGACAAAGATAATTCCTATGCAGTAAAAGTTGTGACGAATGATGGTGGTCAATCAAAAATAAGTGCCGTGCTTAACAAGAATCTTAAATAAAGAAGTGTGGTTTAATCTGTATGCCGGATAAACATTTGAGTGTGTTTGCATAATACACTTCTTGGAACCACTATTCTAAAAGGGAAAAAATGAAAACATATAGAATATTATTACTGCTGATTACATTAACAATAAGTTTGAGCGCTCAGGTTAGCGTAAAACTTCAGCAGCCGCCTCCATACCAATTCAAGGTTGAGCAGTTCTGGAAGATCGTCTTGATCAACAATAGTAAGGCTCCGGTTAGTATTTATCTAACTGGAACAGCGACTGAACCTTTGGAGGGAAAAATTATTGAAGCAACTTCCTCAGTTATTACTCTTCAACCTGGTGTGAGGACAATCAGTGGACGTGATCTTGGTCCCTTTACGATTAGTCAATCTGACAATCGTTATAAAAATATTTTAATGAATACAGGAAGTATTCCATCGGGTAGTTATGATATTTGCGTGGGAGTCTACGATGCAAATGAAGGAAGACAAATTGCGGGTGATTGTATTCAAGTTACTGTAGAAAACTTAAACCGGATGGAATTAATTTATCCATTTGAAGGTGAGGTTGTAGGAAGCGTTCCGGAATCGGAAATTGAAAACTCAAAGATGAAAAGTAGTAACAAAACACCAATTATTGTTTTTTCATGGCTGCCGCCGGTTCCGGTTCCGCCCGGTGCAAGAATTAGTTACAGATTGAATCTTGTAGAAATAATGGGATTTCAGTCAGTTCATTCCGCAATGGCTTCCAATCCAATGTATTATCAATCACCAATAACCTCCTCTACGGTACTGCGATATCCGATAGCAGCCAAACAAATGGTTCCGGGAAAAAAATATGCTTGGAAGGTTGAATGCTTTATGGATGATTTCAAAACTCAAGAAAGTGAAATAAGATCTTTTGCAATTCTTGGTGGTGAAGAAAATAAAGAAAAATATTCTTACAACAACTATACTAGCGTTTCCGACCAGTACAGTGAAATTTTTAGCAATGATAATTCAAGTATTCCTTCGGGTTTATCTGTATTCTCAAATAAACTGTATGGACCATCTGCATTAGAATTTTCGGGGGCGATGGCATCAATCGATCTGTTTAGTAGTCCGAGTAATTTTAAGTTTTTCGGTGATGCAAAATTGACACATATATCAAGCAGTAAGCCTGCACAGTTTTCACAGCTCCCTTCAAGTTATCAGACTTTAGAATTTAATCCGAGACTTTCAGTTTACGATATTCCTTTTGGAATGAATATCTTTCTCTCTTCATTGAATAATGTGAACAGACAAAGTGTGAACAGTATTTCTTTCATTCTAGATCTTGATAGGTTAAAATCAAAAATAAAAGAACGTCTTTCCGAAAAGGCAAAAGAACTTGTCACATCTGTAGACTCAACATTAGGAAAGCTTACTGATCTGGAATCATTAACTGATCCCAATAAACTTACTGAGAATGCTGAAAAATTTGGTCTTATCTCTCCAGCCGAAAAATTATTTCTAAACATTAAGACACTAGGAATCGGAAGAACATATCCGGACTATTCGGAGTTAACTGTAAGCGGTGTACCTGTTAACGGAATAAATGTTGAATTCAATCCGGGTATCTTATACTTAGCCGTTGCAGCTGGTAATAATACAGAGGGGATCAACGATATTTCCTTTAAGAGATCATTTTTGTCAGCTAGGATTGGATTGGGGCAAAAAGAAAATACGCACTTCTTTTTAACCGCATTGAAGATGCATGATGATCCAAACTCAATACAAGTAAGCTCTTCTAACGCATCATTGACCCCGCAAGAAAATGTAGTGATGGGGACTGAAGGAAAAGTGAAATTGTTTAATAACACTGCTGAATTAAATGGAGAAGCGGCTGTATCCGGTTTTACTCGAAACTCAAACGATGCTGAGATTATTAGTGAATCTATCCCGGACTTTGTTAAAAAAATATTAACCCCAAAGTTGAGTACTGTGCTTGATTATGCGTGGAAGGGAAAATTTGCTATTGATCTAGCTAAGACTGCTACATTCTTTTCTATAGGTGTAAAAAGAATTGGTGCGGGGTTCATGTCTCTAGCATCACCTAATCTGAGACAAGATCAATTCCAATTCGACTTTAATTTTGATCAGAAGTTTGTTAATAAAAAAATAACTCTGAAAACCTTCTTCAAAGTTTACAAAGACAATTTGATTAAGTGGAAACAGTCTACCACCACAACTACGTCTTATGGAATTAATCTCGGTTTCAATTTTCCCAAACTGCCATTCGTTCAAATTAACTACTCACCATATTCACAAAGAAACGACAATTTGCTTCCCGCTAATATAATGGACAATACTTTCGACATGTTTTCTTTAATGACCGGATATTCATATCAACTTGCGAGTGTTTACGCAACAACAATGTTTTCATTCATGGGACAATCGCAAAATGCTAAGATTGGAACTGTGTCTAGCAAGTCTTCGAATGAATCTTATATGGTAAACCAGAGTTTCAATTTTGAATTTCCGCTAACAGTGAGCTCAACTTTTAGTCTTACTAATTCTCAAATTCTTGCACTCACAAGTAAAATAACGGAATTTGATTTGAACGGGAGTTATCAAATAAACGAAATGATTTCGGCTAATCTTGGTTCAACTATTTCCAACGAGGAAAACTACACCAAGAAGACAATGGTTTATCTTGGTTCCAATCTAAAACTTTATGAATGGCTAAAATTTGATTTGCAAGGTAACATATCTAACTATAAAGATTTATCCGGCTTAAGCAGCAATTATAACGACAGCATGCTGCAAGCGACTGTGGTGATCAATTGGTAATAAAATTTGAAAAAATTTTATAAAACAATTAGAACCAGAGATTACACTCAAAGCAAGAAAATGATCCTAATGAAATAATTTTTTAATGCCTCTTAGAATTTCTAAGAGGCATTTCTTCTCCGAATATCTTCGTACTTCAAATCAAAACTAACTGCAATATTTTCAATCTAATCTTGGTTATCAGAGCCAACTACTATATTTTTTGAATCGAAATATCATTCACAAAAACCTAGGTGTTAAATGAAAAAACTAAATTTAGCGTTACTTTTTATAATGCTCTTCGCATTTGTGCTTCCAACAAATGCACAAATTAAATTGGATACAGTAAAGGCGCAGAAGTATGATAATGGAAAAATGTGGCCGTTCGATTATCCGCCGGTTGATTACTTAAAAGAAACATACGATATGAAAACCGATGAAGCTTGGTTCGAAGATGTTCGTCTTTCCGCACTTCGTTTGCCGGGCTGTACTTCTTCTTTCGTTTCAGAAGATGGATTAATGATGACTAATCACCACTGCGCAAGAGGTTTGCTAGACAGATTGAAAAAAGAAGGTGAAGATTTGGTAAAGGATGGCTTCTTTGCTAAGACTTTAGCAGATGAAAGAAAAATTCCTAATTACTACGCAGACCAATTAGTTATGATCAAAGATATTACCGCTGAAATCCAAGCTGCGGCAAATACCGGCGCAACTATTGCCGAAAAAGCCGCAAACAAAAAAGCAAAGATCAAAGAAATAACTGAAAAGATGAACAAAGAAACGGGATTAACCTGCCAGGTAGTTCCATTATATAACGGCGGTAAGTTTTCATTATACGGTTACAAACGCTATACTGATATTCGTTTGGTATTCGCACCGGATATGCAAATTGCTTACTTCGGCGGCGATTTTGATAACTTCACATATCCGCGTTACAACTTAGATTGTACATTCTACCGTGCTTACGAAAATGATAAACCGGTTAAATCCACAAACTATTTCAAATTCTCATTTGATGGAATAAAACCGGCCGAGCCAATTTTTACAGTTGGTAATCCCGGTACAACAAACAGATTAAAAACTGTTGCTCAACTTGAATATGCAAGAGACATCGCTTACAGAAATCAAGCGTTCTTGTTCGATTCATATTATTATGCTCTCGAAGATTTGAAAAAAGAAGAACCTTCACGTGCAAAAGAATTTGAAGATCAACGTGTGAACCTTGGCAACAGTCAGAAAGTAATTGCAACAACTCTTAAAGGATTGAAAGATCCTTACGTTCATGCAAAGAAAATGGATTTTCAAAAGAGATTACAAGAAGCAGTTTGGTCAAACTCCGAGCTTAAAGAACAATATGGTAAAGTTTGGGAAAATATTGAAAAGACAAGAATGGAAATGAGAAAAGTTGGACCGCAAATGTCGGCTTATTCACTCGTTCAAAATTTCATGTTCGGATCAAAATATTTTGCTCAAGCAAAATCAATTTTAGAAATTGCCAAAGAGCTTCTAAAACCGGAAGAACAAAGAGCAGCTAAATACAAAGCAGCAAAACTAGATTCTACATTAGAAGCTACTTTTCCGGAGAAGTTTGATGAGCTTGTTGAAAACACAAAACTTTGGATTAACATAGAATACATCGCATTAAATCTAGGTAAAGACGATCCGCTTGTTAAAAAACTTTCCGGCGGAAAGAGTGGTAAAGAAATTGCAAAGTATTTGCTCGATGAATCCATCTTTGGCGATAGAGATGATGTGATTGACTTAGTGAAAGAAGGTGCTGAAGCCATTGCAAAATCTGAAGATCCGATTCTTATGTTTGTTAGAGAAGCAGAAAAGAAAATGCCTGAATTGCAAAAGCAATCACAAGAAATTGCAGATACAGAAAGCTTGTATGACGATATGCTGGGACAAGTAATTGTAAAAGTTCACAACACAGAATTACCACCTGACGCTAACTTTACTTTAAGATTGAGCGACGGAACCTTGAAGCCATTTGAATACAATGGTACTGTGGCCCCAGACTTTACTACTTACTACGGAATGTATGATCGTTACTATTCTTTCAGAAAAACTTATCCTTGGGATTTACACGAACGTTGGGCAAAAGTACCAAGCGGATTGGATTTAGATACTCCATTCAACTTTGTATCAAACAATGATATCGTTGGTGGAAACTCGGGAAGCGCAGTCATCAATGAAAATGCAGAAGTTGTTGGTTTAGCATTCGACGGCAACATCGATAGCATTATAGGCAACTATATTTATATTCCATACAACAATAGAATGGTTGCAGTCGATTCCCGCGCAATGGTTCATGCAATGGAAGAAGTATATGATGCAGATAGAATTGCTAAAGAATTGAGAGATGGAAAGCTTGATCAGTAATTAGTATAAAGCTCAGTTATAATAAAGAGATCGAAGTTTTTCGGTCTCTTTTGTTTTAAACCAGTTGGTATCTATCGATGTTTAATATCAGTCAAGGTGGCGTGTAAGTAATTTGCCAATTCAACAAAACCCAAAAAACCAAGGTGTTCTATGAATTACCATTTCTACATGAGGAAGATGATTTCGTTATCACTTCTGCTAGCACTAGTTTTTGTATTCCAATCCAACGCACAACCAATCAATCAAGATACTGTAAAATCTCAGAAACTTGATACAGGCAAGATGTGGACATTCGAATTTCCACCTATTGATTACATGAAAAAAATTTACGGTTTTGAAGTAACTAAAGAATGGTTCGATGATGTTCGTCTTTCCGCACTTCGCATCCGTGGCTGCACAGCTTCTTTTGTTTCCGAAGATGGACTGATTATGACGAATAATCACTGCGCGCGCGGGTACAGAAGGCTCGTACAAAAAGAAGGAGAAGATATTGCTAAAAACGGATTTTACGCACCCACTCTAGCTGATGAACGCAAAGTTCCCGGCTTTTTAGCTGAACAATTAGTTTTCTTAAAAGATGTAACAAATGAAGTTACTTCTGCCTTTAAGAATGGTAGAGACGAAAACGAAAAAATTTCTTTGCGTGATGCTAAAATGAAAGAGCTCCAAGCTGCTTATGAAAATGAGACAAAACTAAAATGCGAAGTAATTTCATACTACAATGGTAGTCTTTTCTTTGTTCAAGGATTTAAAACATTTACAGATGTACGCTTGGTATTTGAGCCGGAAGAAGAAATAGCTTACTTCGGCGGAGATCCGGACAACTTTACTTTTCCACGCTATAATTTAGATTGTACTTTCTTCCGTATTTATGATAAAGAGGACAAGCCGCTAAAATCTCCAAACTATTTTAAGTGGAGCGCAAATGGTGCAGCTGCCGGCGAATTAGTTTTTACAGTTGGTAATCCGGGCTCTACAAACAGATTGAGAACAGTTGCTCAGTTAGAATATTTGCGCGATGTAACTTACCGCAACAACGCTTTCTTGGCAGATAACTATTACAGCAGATTAGAACAATTAAAATCAGTTAACCCCTCACAAGCAGCAGCTTATGAAGCTTTACGCTTAGCTTTCAGCAACGGACAGAAGAATACATCCAATACTTTCAAAGCTCTTAATGATCCTTACCTTTTAGCTCGCAAAAAAGATTTTGAAAAGAAAGCTCAGCGTTACGTAGCTTCCGATCCGCAGCTAACAAAAGAATATGGACATGTTTGGAAAACAATTGAGGGAACACGCGCAGAATTAAAACCAATTGAAACCAGACTTGCAGCTTATTCGGTAAATCCAACAAACTCCTCGCGGTATATGCAGATTGGAAACGCATTAGTAGCTTACGCAAAATTCCAGCAATTACCGGAAGACCAGAAGAAAGCAATTCTTGATAGACAAGCTCAAATGCCGCGAATGGGCGGAATGCGTGGCGGCGGAGCCCAGCAAGGATTTAGTGATAATCTCTATCCGGATAATTGGGATCCAATTCTTGAAGAAGCCAAGCTTGAAATCAACATTGATTATATAACTATGAATCTAGGAAAGAACGATGCTTTAGTTGGAAAGTTTTTTGAAAGAAAACCGGGTAAAGAAGCAGCTAAAAGTATGATTGCAAAATCACTATTCACAAACAAAGCTGCTGTTCAAGAATTATTCAAGAAAACACCGGAAGAAATTCTTGCTCTTGAAGATCCGTTCGTTCAATATTTTACAAAGGTTAACGGTCAGATTGAGCCGCTCAGAAAACAACAAAGAGAAATTATGGACACAGAAAATGTTGCTTTCGGTTTGCTCGGTCAAATTCTCTATAAAATGTATGGAACATCGGTAACACCAGACGCAAATAGAACTCTTCGTTTAAGTGACGGCGTTTTGAAGGGGTATGAATATAATGGAACCGTTGCACCCATTAAATCCACTTTCTATGGATTATACGATAGATATTTCGGCTTCGAAGGAAAATATCCGTTCGGTCTTTCAGAAAGATGGAAAAACGCTCAGAAGGATATCGATTTGAATACTCCATTCAACTTTGTTGCTACAAATGATATAGTTGGCGGAAACAGCGGAAGCGCAGTTATCAACAAGAACGCAGAAGTTATCGGTTTAGCTTTTGACGGAAACATTGAAAGCTTGCAAGGAAACTTTATTTATTTGCCAACTTACAACCGTACTGTTGCTGTCGATTCCAAAGGTATGTGGGAAGCAATAAAGAAAGTTTACAAAGCTGACCGTCTGGCTGATGAATTAAAAGATGGTAAAGGCAAATAAGTTTTAGGTTGTGGTAAAGAAAGAAAAGGGTCGAAATTATTCGACCCTTTTTTATATGCATCAGTCGTGCCGCTTCAATATATTTTAGCCGTCTAAAATGAGGAACAAATGAAAATAAAATTAACTACTGCTTTGCTTCTTGCTTTTACTGCATTCACAATAGCCCAATCAATTTACGAACCGAGAGACCTCTCCAAAGTTGAATCTTCGCTTAAGGATATGGGAAAGATGTGGACGTTTGATAACGTTCCGCTGGATGTGTTCGAAAAAGAGTTGGGATTTCGTCCAACGGAAGAATGGCTGAAAGATGTTCAAATGTCGGCGCTCTCTTTCGGCGGCGGATGCTCTGCAGCTTTTGTCTCGGAAGATGGATTGATAATGACAAACCATCATTGCGGAAGGAATGTATTGCCCGGATTATCTCCTAAAGGTGAAGACTATTTGCGAGATGGCTACTATGCAAAAACTTTAGTTGATGAATTAAAAGTAAGCGGATTATTTGTAGATCAGCTTGTAATGATTGAAGATGTTACGAAAGATGTAATCGATGCATTGAATATGGGTAAAGATGATAATGAAAAAGTGAAACTCAGAAACGAAAAAATAAAATCACTCGAAGAGAAATATTCAAAAGACAGCGGATTACTTTGCCGTGTTGTTCAACTTTATAATGGTGGAAAGTATTCTTTGTATGGTTACAAACATTACACAGATATACGCTTGGTAATGGCGCCCGATTTTCAAATTGCTTCTACAGGCTGGGATTGGGATAATTTTACTTATCCGCGTTACGAATTGGATTTTATGTTCTTCCGCGCATACGAAAATGATAAACCGGTTAAAACTGATAAACATTTTAAGTGGAGCAAAAAAGGAGCTAAAGAGGGAGAACCAATATTTGTCGTCGGTAATCCGGGCAGAACACAGCGTCTTTACTCTGTTGCTCAATTAGAATTTTTCCGCGACAAAACTTACAAATACACTTTACTTCAGCAGAACGAAATGTATAAAGTTTACTACGAAATGTTTCAGAATCACCCGGAGCGGTATACCGAACTGCTTAACATGGTTATGGGAATTGGAAACGGAAGAAAATCTTACGCCGGAAGGTACATGGGCTTGCGAGATGAATATATAATGACAAAGAAGCGCGATTTTGAGAGAAAATTAAAAGATAAAGTGAATGCTTCTCCGGAACTTAAGGCAAAGTATGGACACGTTTGGGATGCGATTGAAACTAATCTTGATGAAATTAGAAAGTATGTAGATGAAGCTACTGCATTCTACTATAGTCCCCGAAGCAGTTCTATGTATTTTCCTATTGCTGAAAAAGTAATTAAGTATGCTCAGCAAATGAAGCTTACCGAAGAAAATCGAGAAGTAGATTATAAGAGTGACAAACTTGCTGCCACTCTTCAAGCAATCTTTCCTGAAAAACTGGATGCTGATTTTCAAAAGAAAATTGTACGCGCTCAAGCAAATGTAATACGCGGAATCCTCGGTGATGAGCATCAGCTTGTAAAGAAAATGTTCGGCAATGCTAAGGATAAAGAAGCCGCTTCTTTTGCTCTTAAAAATTCTCTCTTAAGTACAAAAGAAAAACTCAACGAACTGCTTAAAAAATCTCCGGATGAAATTCTGAATTCCGAAGATCCGTTTATTTATTTCTTACAGAACACGCAAGGCAAGTTAAAAGAGATGCGTGCAAGGATGACGGAAGTAAACAACACAATTACTGTGTTGAATCAGCTGCTTGGTGAAGTTGCTTACAAAGTTTATGGCGATCAAATTCCTCCGGATGCAACCGGCACGCTGCGTATTCAAGATGGGAAAATTGAAGGTTACGAATACAACGGAACGCTAGCGCCGGGCAAAACAACCTACTTTGGTTTGTGGGATAGATGGAATTCGTTTGGACAAAAACCTTATCCATGGGGATTGCATCCACGCTGGCAAAAAATTCCGGAAGGATTGGATTTAGCAACGCCAATTGCGTTTGCCTCTACCAATGATATTGTAGGTGGAAACTCCGGAAGCTCTGTTATCAATGTAAATAAAGAAGTAATCGGCTTGGTTCACGATGGTAACTTAGAAAGTTTAGCTGGCGATTTTATTTTCTTGCCGGAGAACAACCGTGCTGTTGCAACAGATTCTTTTGGATTGGTCGAAGCCTTAAAATATGTTTACAAAACAGAAAGGTTGATCAAAGAATTAGAAAACAGCAAAGCTGAATAGTTATGAATCAAAAAATGAAGCCTTATTTAAGCAGAATCATTTTTTTAGTTTCGGAATAGCTTCCGGCAGTTAATTTATAAAAGTAAACCCCGCTTGGTAGAGACGTTGCATTCAGCGTCTCTACATAATTCCCCGGATTTCTATATTCGGTTACTAGGGTTTCAACTACTCTACCTATAACATCGTAAACTTTTAATGTCGTATAACTAAATTCCGAAATCCGATAGCTGATTGCTGTAATTGGATTAAATGGATTAGGATAATTTTGCAATAATTTAAATGAGTCTGGAATGATTTCATCATCTAGAGAAGTTCTTTCCATTAAAGTACGATTGAAAAAATCTGTTATTCTCTGCTTAGTGGAATCGGCATTAAATGAGCCGCCACCGTGTCCGGCGCCAGGCTGGGGAATGAAAGTAACATCATGCCCAATTGCTTTATAGGCTGAATCAAGTTCTGCACTTTGATGAAAAGGAACGGTGTTATCTGCCGTTCCGTGCATTATTAGAAAAGGAGGATCGTCATTTGATACATAAGATATTGGACTAACAGATTTACATTTTTCGGGGTTAGTTCGTAAATCTCCCCCGATTAATTTTCCTTCCGGTGAAGCGGCATCACAGTGATTGCTTGTAGGGGGTACACTTCCACAAATAGTAAAAAAATTTGCCGGGCCGTACCAATCACAAACTGCTTGTACGCGACTTGATTGATCTAAATTGCCCCCAACATCACCTTCCAATTCTTTAACGTCTCCGGAAGTACCAACCAGTGCTGCAAGATGACCACCGGCAGAACTGCCGAAAACACCAATTCTGCCTATATCAAAATTATATTTTGATGCGTTTGCTTTAATCCATCTAATTGCAGCTTTGCAGTCGTTTATTTGTACGGGATGTATTCCTTTATCTGTAAGTCTATAGTTGATGCTTACTATGGAAAAACCTTTTTGAATAAGCCATGTTCCGTTAACATTTTCCTTGGAACCGCTTTGCCAGCCTCCGCCGTGAATCCATACTATAGTTGGTGTAGGGTAAGAAATATGTGAAGGAATGTAAATGTCGAGTGTTAAACTAATTCCATTTATTCTTGCGTATTCTACGTTTGCAAAATTTGGCTTTATGCTTTGCGCTTTAATAATTGGTAAGAATGAAATAACTAAACATAGAAATAGGGACTTTTTCATAACATTTTTCCAAGTTTGATTTTTGGACAAGATCTCATCAGCACAAGTTTAAAAATGTATTCGATAATAAACTTCCGGCACACTTTGGAACTTTCCAATTAAGTTTTATATTTATTAAAGAAATACACTTTATAGAAAGGGCACGGATGTACAAAGAGGAACACGTACCTTCGCCTTGCAACAATAATTGCTTTATGGATTTTGAAACAAAGCTTTGTAAAGGGTGCTTCAGAACAATTGATGAAATAGTTAGCTGGGCAAATATTTCATCGGAAGAGAAACGCCAGATACTCGAAAAAGTCCAGCATAGAAAAGAACTAATACCCAAGCATTCTTAATGAATAAATTAAAGCACGGATTTACCCAAATATACACCGGAAACGGTAAAGGCAAAACTACAGCCGCAATTGGACAAGTTGTACGCGCTGCCGGATACGGTTTTCGTTCTTACTTTTTAATGCTGATGAAAGAATTTCCCTACAATGAGGTTTCGGCTCTTTCAGTCTTAAAAGATTTTATTGTGATTGAACAAGTCGGTAAGGATGATTACGTTTACCGCAAGGAATTGCCGCCACAAGAAGAAATTGATAAAGCTAAGCACGCTCTGGAAATAGCGAAGAACAAAATGCTTAGCGGCGATTTCGATATCATCATTCTTGATGAAGTATTAGTTGCAACTTATTTTGGCTTAATTACTGTTTACGATATTCTTCCGCTTATAAACGAAAAACCCTTTAATGTAGAACTGATATTAACGGGAAGATATTGTCCAAAAGAATTAATTGAGAAAGCTGATCTTGTTACGGAAATGAAAGAAGTGAAGCATTATTACGAGAAAGGAATATTAGCTAGAAGAGGAATAGAGAGTTGAAACTTCCAATATTAATTGATCTTGACGGTGTTCTTCGTTTAGACAAAGAGCCCGCACCGCACATAGAAGAATTCTTTGAATACTTAAAGAAATCGAAGCGGAAAGCTTGCATTCTCAGTAATTCTACTTTATCAACGGCAAACGATGTTAGAACTTTTTTCGAGTTCAATGGAATTCATACAAACATACCAATCTTAACCGCTTCTGAGGCGGCTGCTATGTATGCGAGAAGCCGATATCGCCGTGTTGCTGTTTATTGTACAGATCATATCAAAACATTGTTTAATGGAATTTTGGATTACGAACACCCCCAAGCAATTATTATTGGAGATTATGGTAAGAAGTGGGATTTTGCCACAATGAACGAAATATTTAAGAAGGTTCATGAAGGCGCAGAAATAATTGCCATGCACAAAAACCGCTACTGGAAAACTGCGGAAGACGGAAAGTTAATGGATGTTGGACCTTTTGTTGTAGCTATTGAATATGCAGCTAACAAACCTTCTACATTAATTGGAAAGCCATCGCCTTTGTATTTTTCCTCCGCATTAAATCTTTTGGGTTACGATTTATCTCAAAAATTTTTAATGCTGGGTGATGATATGGAAACAGATATACAAGCGGCAAAAAATCTTGGCGCGGATTCTATTCTAATTTACACCGGAAAGACTCAGCACCCGCTTCCATCCGATTCAGTCATCAAGCCAGATTTTGAAGCGATGAATTTACTTGAAGTTATAGATTTGCTGGAGAAGGGTGATTAACCCTTCTCCAAGATTATTTTTTCTTAGCGGCTAGTTTTCTTTCGTAAGCCAAATCAATAATCATCCTTAACATTTTGCGGTAAGAGTGACGGGCATATTTAGCCGAGCGCATAAATCCAGCACCCTCTTGCAAATCGGGATTCGGGTTCACTTCCAGCACGTACAATTTATTATCGTCTTTAGAAAGACGCATATCAACGCGTGCGTAATCTCTAACACCAACAGCACGGAAGCATTGCATGGCCATTTTCTCGGCTTCTACTCTTACTTTTTTGGTTAGCGGTGCCGGACAAATTGGAACTGTTTTATGATATGCTTCATGCATAGGATCCCATTTAGCTTGGTAGCTAACAATAGGATGTAAATTCTTAGGCATTGCTGAGAAATCAATTTCGCTTATTGGCAATACACGTAATTCTTTATCACCAAAAACCGCAACATTTAGTTCGCGCCCAACTATAAACTCTTCTATCAATGCCGGCTGATTAAATGAATTGATTACATATTCCACTCGTTTTTTGAGAGCTTTAACATCGTAAACAATAGCACCATCATCAATGCCAACGCTGGCATCTTCCCAAGCCGGTTTCACAATAAGCGGATAATGCAGGCCTAAACGGAATGATTTTTTCATATCCGTCAAAATTTTATAGTGTGGGGTTCTAATTCCGTGTGTGCTTAGTATTCGTTTAGTTAAGGTTTTGTTTTGGCAAGTTCCCAGAGCCATCGGCGTTGCGCCGGTGTAAGCTACTCCCATTAACTCCATCAAACCGGTAAAATGCATTTCTAGACGGGGCTGGTCGTTAAAAATTTCAACTAAATTGAAAACAACGTCGGGCTTATTCTTATCGTAATCCTTAATAAAGGTGTTTAGGCTATCCATAATGTTCAAAGTATAAGCCTCATAACCGGCTTTTTGGATCGAAGTTGCGATTAGATCAAATTCGGAGATCGGGTCGGGTGCGTCAAGGCTAAAATGGGGCTTAAAGTCAACATCTTTAGATTTGCTCTTAGGCTTCTGGTAGAGTTCCGGCATTGGTTCATTAAATACGACAGCTACTTTCATAATCCTCAAAATTTTTGAGACAAACTAAACAAATTCGTTTTGCTATTCAAAAGTTTTATTATTTTTGTCCCGAAGTCAATGCGGGAAAGTAAATGAGCTTTTATCCTCAACCAAACAAATATCAGTGTGGTCCATTCGCACTTAAGTATGCGTTAGTGATGCTAGGTGTATTTAAAGATGAAGATCAGATTGGAATAATTTCCGGAAGTACATGGTGGGCCGGAACAGATGAATTCGGATTAGGGAGAGCTGCCCGCCGTTTCAACTGCAAGATGAAACATTTTCAATCAAGCAATCCGGATGATGCACGCAGAATGTTGATTCAACATTTGAAGAAAGGCTATCCTTGCATTCTTAGTGTTAAAAACTGGGAACACTGGTGTACGGTTGTAAGTTATCAAAAAGGAAAGTTTGTTGTTATTGATAGCGAGCTTGATAAAGTTGTTTCCGTATTTACACCAACAAAACTTTTGAAGCGCTGGAAGTATGTTGAAGACGAAACAGATATTGTTAGCTTTGATGGTTATGTGCTTATTCCAAAATTTAAGGCTTATACCCACGCGCAGTTCACTCCGGAAAAAGCAAAACTCTTGATGTATGATAAGAATGATGATCTCGCTAATAAGTGGGATCAGTATACAAATGATTTGATCTCAATTTGTAAACCGAGAACCAAGCTAAGCCAAAATATTATTTCCTTCTCTGAGTTTATGAGACGCAACGAGCAGAACTTAGTTAAGCGTGTTGCCAACTGGCATGGCGAACCAACATTTTCCGAACTCAAAAAAATTCTTTCCAATATGAAGTTTGTTGCGGAAGTGTACGATTTAATCATTCCGGAAGATGAAGAAAAGCGTGCGGCAATTGATATTACTTCTTTGCTTATGATGTACTCTTGCGGCAAATACGGGATGAATCCGATTTATTGAAGCAATTGAGAAGTGCGAATTGAGAATTCTTAAAAAACTTTGCGTCTTTGTGTCTCTGCGGTGATTACTTTTGTGTTGAGGTGAAGTAAACCAAATTATTTTAGTCTACCGAGAATGAAAAAAGGAAAACAGTAAAATCAATTGAGAAGTTAAATATGAAACGCCATCCGCAAATATTAAGTAAAGATAAAGCAGCATTGCTTGTAATTGATATTCAAGAAAGAATTCTTCCAGTTATAAATGATTGGGAAACAGTTGTTGCAAATACGTTGAAGCTGATCAACGGATTCAAAGTGATGAATGTTCCAATCTATTATACCGAGCAATATCCAAAAGGACTGGGCGGAACCGAAACACGAATTAAAGAAGCGCTTGGTGAAGCTAAGCTATTTGATAAACTATCGTTTAGCTGCTTCGGTGCCGGTGATTTGTTTGAAGAGTTGAAGAACAAAGGTGTTCAGCAAATTGTTGTATGTGGAATTGAATCTCATGTTTGCGTTCAGCAGACAGTTTTGGATTTACTTGCAAACGGTTTTCAAGTTGATTTAGCTGCTGATGCTGTTTCATCACGCAGAAAATTTGACTATGAGACTGCACTTAATAGAATGCAATCCAACGGCGCAGAAGTAACAACTACTGAATCTATTTTGTTTGAACTGCTGAACGTTTGCGGAACTGATGAGTTCAAAGCTGTTTCTAAATTGGTGAAATAAATGTTCGAAAATCCTTATGCCTTTATTAGATGGATAGCGATCTTGAGCGGAATAGCTCTCCTCATTTACCGTTTTGAGTTGTTAAAAGTTTTTATGGATTTATTTACTGGAAAGAAAAACGGCAATGATGAGATTCAAAACAAAGTTGATGAACTATTGAATAAAAGAAGAAAGAAGTAAAGATGGGGAAAAATCGTCTAGAAGCTTTTAGCGATGGAGTATTAGCAATTATTATTACGATTATGGTTCTAGAGTTGAAAATGCCAAAAGGTAATTCAATTGAATCGCTCAAGCCACTTTTCCATATTTTCTTTAATTATGCACTCAGTTTTTTGTATGTAGGTATTTATTGGAATAATCATCATCATCTGCTTCACACTTGCAAAGTGATTACTGGTAGAATTCTTTGGAGTAATTTACATCTTCTTTTTTGGCTGTCGTTATTGCCATTTGCAACCGGCTGGATGGGAGAAAGTTTTTTCGCCCCTTTCCCAACAGCCTTATATGGTTTTATTTTGTTAATGGCAGCTATAGCATATACAATTCTTCAGCTCACAATAATTGCTTCGCAAGGGAAAGATTCGATCTTGAAAAAAGCTGTGGGAAAAGATATTAAGGGTAAAGTCTCGGTTACTTTTTATCTGTCAGCATTTATTGTCGCAATTTGGGTTCCATTACTCGCACAATTATTCTATGTGATTGTTGCTCTAATCTGGCTAATTCCGGATAAAAGAATTGAAAGGGTTTTACAATCAATTGAAGATTGACCACGCTGCTTTTCAATCTTCCGTTCTATAATTTCTTTGGATACTCAAATAGAATAGATTTACCACAATATCTTTCTGCTTCACTCCACGCACCAATATTCAATTCAAATCCGGCAACAGCGCACGTAGGGAAATCGGGAACTGGCTGATTTGACAACATATTAGCAAAGTTGGAAATGCCGGGATTATGTCCGAAAAGAAAAACTATATTGTAACTGTCATCAACCTCGTGAATCACATCTGCAAGATTTTTAGTAGAAGCTTCATAAATTCTCGCATCACTTTTTATTGAACCCGATAAATAATTCAAATGTGCAGCAAATATTTCTGCAGTAGTAAATGCGCGTGTTGCAGGACTGCTGATTATCAAATCGGGAAGAACGTTTTTTGATTTAAGTAATCTCGCCATCATTGGTGCATCTTTTTCGCCGCGTTGATTTAATGTTCGTTCAAAATCAGTTTGATTGGGATTATCCCAGCTTGATTTTGCATGGCGGATTAGGTAGAGGTGTTTCATTTCTTTCCGGAAAAAGGATTAATATGTAAGTGCGTCGAGTTGTTTTTGAAGCAGCATCAAATTTTCATTCTGAATTTCACTAAAAGCTTTTTGCGCATAGTCGGTAAAGTAGTTGTGCTGAGTTACGAACTCAATGGATTTTATGAGCCATTCACTTTCCGTTAATTTTCTACCAAAGTAGTGTTCAAATTCCGTTCTGAATAAGTTATTCCTCTCAATAAAACTACTTCTTCCAAGATGGTTTAAATCGGCGTCGCACATAATTTTTTCTAATGCATTCTTGGGATGCTGTGGGACTTTAGTTGCGAGAATGCAGCCAATAATCACATCAATCTTACTCTGTTCGTAATTCTGGTTGATCAAAAAATTTGATGCAAACATTGCACTAATCTCTTCGTGTCCGGTAGTTTTTTCAACATAGCCAAGATCATGAAACCATGCGGCAATTGTTAGCATTTCAATTTCTTGCTCTGATCTTTTTTCGCCGAAACAAATTTCCATTGCAGAGCTTACCACTTCCTTGGTGTGCTCAAGGCTGTGGTAGAGGTTGTGCTTGGGTGACCTTTCCAGCAACATATTGCTGGCGTATTCTTCTGCAAGTTTTGTTATCACTTGTTTCTTTCAATGGTTCATGATGCTACGGAGAAAGATCAAGAATTATTTATTAAGATTCTACTATTAAATTAATATTGTGATAATTGACTAATGGCAGCAGTCCACTTCTTGATTTTGTGTATTTGTTGTTGGGTATTCAAATTTAGGGCTTAAATAAGGAACGCCAAGATTGAGCCCGCGCAAAATAAATAGAATTGCAAAAACTGCTGCAAATACCGGAATTAGTTTGTTGATTTTAGATCGTAAATTAAATGTGATCACTTTGCCAAGCATAGCAGTAGCAAACATGATTGGTGTAGTTCCTAATCCGAAAAGAGCCATGTAGAGCGCACCTTCAATCCAGCCGTTTGTGGAAGTTGCGCCGGCTATTCCAACATAAACAAATCCGCACGGAAGCAATCCGTTTAATAATCCGATTGTAAGCATAGATCGGTTTGTTTTTTTATTAAGAAGTTTGGAGAAATTCGATTTTAGGAATTTCGTGATTGAAGAGTAAAATTTTAATTGAGAAACACGGGTTTTTATTTTTCTTGGAATTATAACATACAAAAGAATTAAAACGCCGATTGCAATTGAAAGATCTTGCTGTAAACCGAAAAGAACGATACGGCTGCCAAATAATCCAAACAAAGCTCCGAAAATTGAATAAGTAATTATTCTTCCTAAATTATATAGCAGTCTTCCGATTACAACTTGAAATTTGCTTTCGCCAAAAACCGGTAGCGCCAAAGCAATTGGACCGCACATTCCTACACAATGCAAGCTTCCTACCAATCCAACAATAAAACCGGTCCAGACTTCCATTAGTTCACCATAATTAATTTTTCATTGTAATATGTGTTTCCTTTTGCGCTCCAGTCAACTTTAATTTTCCATAAGCCACGGTCCAAATTTGAGGTGGAAATAAACTGAGAGTGGGAAGTATCTGGTGCAATGTTAACAGAAAAATCTTTTAGCTTGTTGTCTGGCCGATAAAGGAAGATTTTGCCATTATATTCATCGGCGGCAAAAAGTTTGGGAAAGGAAAAAGCAATACTGGATTTATCTACCGAAACTTCAATCTGCTCTGACAAGTTTTTGGTTCTATTAATTTTATCAATTTGCTCTTGGTACTGGATGCCTTTAGTGTAATAATTATCTGTTTCAAGACTGACATCTTGATTCATAAAAATGTAGACCATAACCAAAGTTATTATTACAAACACAATATAAGTTGCTGCAATTCCAAAACCCCAATTGAACTTAAGCTTCATTATTTAACCCTTCCTAAAAACGATGTAGTAATTACATCTAAAATTTTATTATTGGATTTAACTGCTATTTTAATTGGTGTTTTCAGATACTTAATCTCACTCTTTGGTAGAATAACTAAAAACTTTGCCTCTGTAACACCTTGCGGTTCAACATCTAAGTCTTTACCAATTATTTTTATCTCGCCCTTTACGTTTTCCAATTCAAGATTAACATCAAACTCGTTGAATGTCTTGTTAACAATCTTGAGATCGTAAAAGTTGCTCAACTTATTATCCGGCTGTTCTTGGAATAACATTCCCGGTGTTCTCAAAATGCTTAATTCAACTTGCGTTCTGTTTATCAACAAGAAGGAAATCAAAGTAACTAATATTATCAGAACAATAGTATAACCAATTGCTCTTGGAGTGAATAAAGGCTGCACTTTAGTTTCTATCTGTGTTTTGGATGCGTATCTTATCAATCCTTTCGGCTTGTTGATCTTAGTCATTACAGAATCGCACACATCAATACAAGCAGTGCAGTTAACGCATTCCAGCTGGGTTCCGTTTCTAATATCAATTCCGGTAGGACAAACATCTACACACTGATGACAGTCGATGCAATCACCATTTGTTCTTACTTCTTCTTTTTTAATTTTTCCTCTCGGTTCGCCTCTTATATAATCATAATGGATTACAACAGAGTTTTGGTCCAGCATCACGCCTTGCAATCTACCGTAAGGACAAAGTAATGTACATGCTTGTTCGCGGAAGTAGCTGAATATGAAATGAAAAATTCCGGAGAAAATTAGTATTGCAAGGAAAGTCCCAAAATGTTTTCCGGGTCCATCATATATAAACTGATAAAGTTTATCGACACCAATTATATATGAAAGAAAGGTATTTGCGATAAGAAAAGAAATTAAAACGAAAAGAAACTGTTTCGAGGTTTTTTTAAAAATCTTTTCACCATTCCAAGGTGCAGCTTTTAAAGCGCGTTGCTTTTGCCAATCGCCTTCAATCCAATATTCTATTTTTCTAAATACCATTTCTAAAAAGATCGTCTGGGGACAAATCCAGCCGCAAAACAATCTACCGTAGACAACTGTAAAGAGAAATATCGAAACCACAATTGCTATCATAGATAATGCAAACAAGTGTAGATCATGCGGGCCGAATGGGACTCCGAATATCACAAAGTGGCGGTCTATAACATTAAGTAAGAGTAACGGATGTCCGCCAATCTTAATGAAAGGAGCGCCAAAAAGAAAAGCTAAAAGGAAAAGGCTCAGAACGCTTCGTGCAGTATAAAATTTGCCGGAAGGTTTCTTCGGGAATATCCATTTCCGTTTGCCTTCTTGGGTTACAGTTGCAAGCGTATCGCGAAATGCTTCTTCTTGGTGGGATGCGTTATGATTTTCCATATCTCTAGCAGATTTGATTTACTTGTCTTCTATAAACGGAAGACAAATTAGTAATGGAGACGTACGTTGGTACGTCTCCATCTAAAATTATTAACTCTTTGGTGCCGATGCTGTTGAATCAACTTTTGCTTCTTCCCATTTAGTACCTTCTGGCGCTTTAGGATTTGCCGGTTTTGTACCTTGCAATGAAAGAACATAGCTTGCAACAGATTGCATCTTCTTTGAATCTAATTGTGTCTGCCAGCTAATCATACCTTTAGCCGGAACACCGTCTTTTATTGTCTTGAATACATTTTTAATTCCGCCGCCGTTTATCCAAAATTCGTCGGTTAAGTTTGGACCAACAAGTCCTCCGCCATCGGCCATGTGACAAGTTACGCAGTTCTTAGTAAAAATATCTTTCCCTTCGGAAAGTGTTGCCGCGTCATTTGCATACACTACTGTTTCTTCATTAATGAACGCGCCGGACTTAATCAAAATTTCTCTTTCCATGCTAGCTTGATTTATTTCTGCCATGTATTCTTTTGTTTGGATTTGCCCGTCATCAAATATGTGGAATACAAGCATGTAAATAACTGCCCAAATGATTGTTCCATAAAACAAGAAATTGAACCATGGTGGGATGCGGTTATCCAACTCGCGGATTCCGTCAAAATCATGATGGAACATTATATCTTTTTCCTTTTCCATCGGCTGCAAACGCATCATATAGTTGGTAATGAGGCGGATTGGTCTTAAGAAATCATCCCCTTCGTTATCATTTTTCTCGCTATAAACAATTGCGAGCCACAATACGGCAATGATAACAATGATGGTTAATACCAGCATCGTTCTCATAACAGCATCTAAATCAACTGTGCCTTCTGTAGCGGCGGCAGTTTGAGAATAGCCGAGAAATGAAATGGCAGCCAGAAATACTGAGAACCAAATTTTATTATTTGACTTCATTTTTCATCTCAAAATTATTTTTGTTTTCTGAGTTAGAATCCAATGGAAGATTTTCCATATGGTTTATGTAGCCTTTCTTTAATCGAATGGCCCAAATTGTTGATGCAATAAACAAGGCGAAAAACACCACTAAAGAAATTAGTGGAATTAAAGATCCGCCTTGAAATGATTTGAAAAATTCCGAAACCATTATTTGCCTACCGTCTTATTTCCTTTGATGTCGGTACCCAAGCGCTGCAAGTATGCAATCAAAGCAATTATTTCTTTATCCGGTTCAGCGGGTGCACCGTTATTTAATAAATCTTTGGTTATAAGATCAGCTTGTTTCAGCAGATCTTGCTCAGCAACTTCTTCATATCCTTCGGCATAAGGAACACCAAGTGATCTCATCCCATTAATTTTAGCTTTCGTTGTTGATATATCAAGAGACTGAGTATATAGCCAAGGATATGGAGGCATTATTGAACCCGGAGACATTGAACGTGGATCTTCCATGTGCATATAATGCCAGAGATTTCCATACTTGCCACCTTCGCGTTGTAAATCTGGTCCGGTACGTTTAGAACCCCACAAGAATGGATGTTCATAAACACCTTCTCCGGCTTTGGTGTATTCGCCGTAACGTTCTGTTTCAGATCTAAAAGGACGAACTAACTGTGAATGACAAGAAACGCATCCTTCACGAATGTAAATGTCTCTTCCTTGAAGTTCGAGAGGAGTATAAGGTTTAACGCTGGCGATTGTTGGAATGTTGGAATCAATAGCCAACATTGGAATGATTTGAACTGCACCACCAATTAGAATTACAACTAATGAAAGAAGTGCAAACTTAACCGGACGTTTTTCCAGCCAGCGATGGAACAATCCGCGTTTAATTTTATCAGATGCTTTTTCAATAGGAGCGGCTTCATCAGCTTCATTCTTAATGAAAGAACCTTGCTTTGCAGTAACTAGCAAGTTGTAAATCATTAAGAAGATACCTAAGAAATAAAGTAATCCTCCGAATGAACGAATAACATGCATTGGTAAAATTTGTAAAGTTGTTTCTAAGAAGTTGGGATATTGTAAAACTCCAAGTGGTGTAAATTGCTTCCACATTAATGCTTGAGCTACACCAGACCAGTACATTGGAATTGCGTAGAAAACTATGCCTAATGTAGATACCCAGAAATGGAGGTTTGCTAATTTTTTAGAGAAGAGTTCTGTTCCCCACATTTTAGGAATAAGCCAGTAGAGAATTCCGAAAGACATCATTCCATTCCAGCCTAAAGCGCCAATGTGAACGTGAGCGATTGTCCAATCAGTAAAGTGTGAGATTGCGTTCACATTTTTTAATGATAGCATCGGTCCTTCAAATGTAGACATTCCATATGCCGTTACGGCAACAACCATAAATTTAAGAACCGGATTATCACGAACACGATCCCATGCACCGCGGAGCGTAAGTAATCCGTTTAGCATACCACCCCAAGATGGTGCAATTAGCATTATGGAGAAAACCGTTCCAAGTGATTGAGCCCAATCCGGTAGTGAAGAATATAATAAGTGATGCGGACCAGCCCAGATATATAAAAATATTAATGCCCAGAAGTGCAAGATAGATAATCGATAAGAGTAAACCGGTCTGTTTGCGGCTTTAGGCAAGAAGTAGTACATCAAACCTAAATATGGTGTTGTAAGGAAAAACGCAACGGCATTGTGTCCGTACCACCATTGAACAAGTGCGTCTTGAACGCCGGCGTAAACCGAATAGCTTTTAAAAAGTCCAACCGGAAGTTCGATTGAATTAACAACATGAAGAACTGTAATCGTTACAAACGTAGCAATATAAAACCAAGCCGCAACATAAATATGTTCTTCGCGGCGCTTAATGATTGTGCCGAGCATGTTTGCGCCAAAGGCTAACCAAACAACTGCAATTGCTAAATCGATTGGCCATTCAAGTTCTGCGTATTCTTTGCTGGTTGTAATTCCAAGCGGTAGAGTAACAGCCGCGGCAACAATAATTAATTGCCAGCCCCAGAAATGAAATTGGCTTAAAAAATCGCTAAACATTCTTGCCTTCATCACGCGCTGTAGCGAATAATAAACTCCGCCGAAGATAATGTTGCCGACAAATGCAAAAATACAGCGTTTGTATGGAGTGGTCTTATTCTACCGAAGGTAATGTATTGAAGACCAAGATTTAGCTCGGGAATATAGAGCTGAATAGCTATGATCAAACCGACGAGCATTCCAACAACAGCAAAAATTACTGCCGCTACCATGAATTGCTTGACGACTTGGTTGTCGTAACTGAATTTCTCCAACTGCATTCAGAGAACTCCTTGTTTTATTTATAGGTTCGAGCCGTGAACATCAAGCAGATAAGTATTGTATTTACTTTTTACTTGTGTCTTTTGGTTTTTTATTTTCATCAAACAAAATTCTAACAGATGGCGTGTATTTGTCATCGTACTGTCCAGATTTCACGGCCCATAGGTATGCGGCCAAAAATCCTAATGCGACTAACAAGCTAGCGCCAATTAAAACTACTACAATCTGCATTATAAAAGACCTTTCTTCTTTGCAGAAATATTCACAGCTAATGTTGTAAAGACAACTGCAGATATCGAGCTTATAGGCATTAAAATAGCCGCAACTAACGGAGAAAGAGTTCCGGTAAATGCAAAGCTCAATCCAATAACATTATATACGAATGACAAGATAAAACTTGCAATAATAATTTTCTTACTTGTTTTCGAAAAAGCAATAAAATCTTTGATTCGGTTAAAAGATTTTGAGTCCAGGATCCCATCGCAAGCCGGGGAAAAATTGTTTGTATCATCAGAAATTGAAAGTCCGATATTGCTTTGTTTCAAAGCTCCGGCATCATTTAACCCGTCGCCAAACATTAAAACTTTCTTCCCTTGCGATTGTAGTTCTTCAATAAATTTTAACTTATCGTGGGGCGACTGCCGGAAGTGAAGTTCATTGTCGCTGCCGAAGAATTTTCTAAGATTTTCTTTCTCACCTTCATTATCACCGGATAGAAGAGCGAGGCTATAATCGTTTTCCAGCGCGGCCATTAAACTGCCAAGCCCTTCTCTATATTTATTCGTGATTTCAAAGTAGCCGGGCTGATCATCATTCATTGAAACAAATACTTTTGTAGTTAAGCTTTCGTCCAAAATTTTAGCTTCAACAAAATTCTTTGAACCGATTCTTACTACTGTTGCGTTCCTAAATTCTGTTTCAATTCCTTTAGCCGGCTCTTCGTTATACCGAAGCGGGACGAGTATTTTTTCTTCTTTGATAAAATTAAAAATTGCCAAGCTTAATGGGTGAGTAGAGTTTCTGACCGTAGATTTAATATAGGTTAGTTCTTCGTTTGATAATTCTCTGCCGATGAATACTACATTAGCAGCGCCATTCTCTGTTATTGTTCCGGTTTTGTCAAATACAATTGTGTCAATCGATGCAAGCGATTCTACAACATGAGTGTGTTTTAAATAGAGTTTGTTTTTGCCAAAAATTCTGAGTGTGTTTCCCATTGTAAATGGGGTTGAGAGAGCCAATGCACATGGGCAAGCAACAATAAGCACTGCTGTAATTGCATTGAACGCTAACGTTAGATTTGAAGACCAGATAAATCCGGCAATAACTGCTAAAGCAATTACTCCAAATGTAAAATACTTGCTAACAATGTTGGAAAAAGAAGTTATACCCGATTCTTCACTAATTCCTTCTTTCTTAAATGCCTTACTGTTCCAAAGCTGTGTTAAATAACTTTGCGATACTTCCTTTATAGTTTCAATTTCGATGGCGCTTCCAACTTGTTTGCCGCCGGCATAAATCATCTCTCCGTTTTTTCGCTCAACCGGCACCGCTTCACCGGTTACAAAGCTGTAATCAATATTTCCGTTACCTTTTATTAGGATTGAATCAGCTGGGATCAGCTCGTTGTTTCTAACAAGTATCCTTTCACCAACTGTAAGTTTTTCAACCGGGATGGTTGTTTCTTTTCCTTCTTTATGGACTGTAACAGCTATAGGAAAGTATGATTTGTAATTACGCTCAAAGTTTAGCGTTTCGTAAGTCTTGTTTTGGAAAAGCTTACCAACTAGTAAAAAGAATATTAAACCGGCTAATGAATCTAAAAAACCGGGACCATTTAGAAGTGTTATATCAATTACGCTGCGTATAAACAGAACAAAAATCCCAAGTGCTAAAGGAACATCTATGTTCACAATACGTTTGCGCAATCCTTTCCATGCGGAAATAAAATAATCGCTGGCGCTGTAAAAGAAAACCGGAAGGGAGAGAATTATATTCAAAACTGCGAAAATCTTTTTTAGCTCATCATGCTGAGCAACATCAATGGAAAGATATTCCGGAAAGCTGAGCAGCATGATATTGCCGAAGCAGAAGCCGGCTATGCCAATCTTATAATAAAGACTTTTATACTCGCTTCGAACCTTTTCTTCTTTTTTGTCTTCCAGATTTAACAGCGGTTCGTAACCAATTGAATCAAGCAGTTCTACAATCTTTTTAAGTGAAGTTGTTTTCTCGAGATAAGAAACAAAAAGTTTCTTCTGCAAGAAATTTACTTTGGAAGAAATAACTCCGCCATCAAGGTTATACAGATTTTCAAGAATCCATATGCAAGAACTGCAGTGCATCTGTGGAATATCGAAAGTAACATTCGTTTTAACATCGTTGGAAAAATCAATGAGCTTTAAGCGAAGATCGGTATCATCTAGAAAATCATAATTTCGTTTTGTGTGGTATTTGCGCGTAGCGCCGGGGTTTTTATCTATCGAGTAGTAACTGCAAAGATTATTTTCATCAAGAAGTTCGAATACTGTTTTACATCCGTTGCAGCAAAAAACTTTTTCATTTAGTTGTATAGAATCATCCGGACATTCATCACCGCAATGGTAACAAGCCGTTTTTTTATTAACCGTTTTTTCTTGTAATTCTATCTGTTCCAATCGTATTAGTTTTTAGGGGTGATCAAATCTTTTAACCAAATTAATAATTTTAGACGTTATATCGAAATTAAACCCAAATTATTCAATAGAATAATTTGAGCTCCGCTCCGCAAACAGTAACTATATGTAGACTTGTTTTGGCAATGCTTCTCAATTTTCAATGCTTGTAATAAAAATTTACATGTTTGCGGGGTTAACCCCGCAGTAAAACGTATTATCCAATATCGTTTTACATGCGGCCTTCGGCAAAAAATTCATTAGGAATGAATTTTTTGGGTTAAACTTCCGATTATAAAATTGGACTTTGAGAACCGAGATTTGGAATTTACGCCATCAAAAAATTGAGGATTTATGGAATCGTTAAAAGAGAAGATTGTTTTTATAACCGGTGCATCTTCCGGAATTGGAAAATCTTGTGCTTATGCATTTGCCAAGCAAGGAGCTAATGTTATTATTAGCGCGAGAAGAGTAGAAATTGTTAAAGAAATTGCGAAAGATATTGTTGAGAAGTTTGGAGTGAAAGCGCACGCTTTTAAGCTTGATGTAAGAAACAGAGAAGAAGTTTTGAATGCAGTAAACAGTTTACCGGATGAATGGAAGGGAATTGATATACTTGTAAACAATGCCGGTCTTGCCAAAGGACTTAATAAATTTCATGAAGATGATCCCACAGTTTGGGATGAAATGATTGACACAAATGTAAAAGGTGTTTTATTTGTTGCCAGCGCAATTTTACCCGGAATGATTGAAAGAAAGTTCGGTCACATAATTAATATTGGCTCTATTGCCGGACGCGAAGCATATCCCAAAGGCGCGGTTTACTGCGCAACAAAACATGCAGTTGATGCTATAACCCGCTCGCTTAGAATGGATGTTATTGATAAAAACATTTTGGTAAGCACAATTGATTCGGGTCTTGTAGAAACAAACTTCAGCAATATTCGTTTGGGTGATCCGGAAAAAGCAAAAAATGTTTACAAAGGTTTAACTCCGCTTACCGGAGATGATGTTGCCGATGCAGTAGTATTCTGTGCAAGCCGTCCGGCACATGTTAACATTGCCGAAATTACTTTGCTTGCTTCTAGACAAGCTTCTGCAACAATCTCATATAGAGAATAGAATAAATAATTTTTTTATAGTCATTTCTTTCCTTGTTGGAAGGAAATGACTATTTGAATTTCCCTCTAAATTGTTGTTCTCTTGCTAAATTATTTGCTTCTCATTCACAGCGCAAAAGATTCTAATTATTAAACATGCCTCTTAGAAATAGTGCTTCTAGTCCTTGTAATTCAAAAAAAAAAAATCATAATTTGAAACATTAGGGTATCATTACCAATGTTTTTGCCGTTTTGGGCAAAAAAAGAGAAAAAAATTGGTAATTGTACTAATAGTAATTAATATTCTTGTATATATCTTATAACCATAAAGGGCGGTCTTCTAAATGAAAAAAGCATTTATAGCGTTTATAGCGGTAGCGGCCATACTCTTAGAGACTTGCACAAATAATGGTACGGAACCGGAAGAGAGAAAAATAAAATCTCCTCTTGATATGACTTGGACTTACGAAGTGCTCTCGCCAACAATCGGTAGCCAATTAATGATGAGTTCTATTTATGGTAGCAGCTATAAAGATATATGGATATGCGGTCATAGCTCTGTAAATCAAGGTAGTCTCTGGCATTATGATGGAAGTAAGTGGACAAATATTGACCCACTGATAGGGAACGAATATGGACCGGTTTCAGTAATAAATTTGTTTGGTTTTTCGTCAACAAATATTTGGTTAGTTGGGAATAGAACAATAGGAAGCGGACAAAATGAGAGACTTAAGTGTCTGGCATTAAACTATAATGGAACGCGCTGGGTTGATCAGAAGATAGAGACCATAGGAAGATTGTTTCCTATATATGGCGATAACCCTACAAATATTTGGGCCGGAGGATCAGAAGGGCTTATAACACATTTTAACGGAACTGAATGGATAGCAGATACAATTAAGTTGAAAGGTGTAAATCCCAAGCGCTTTGGCCTTGCTTCAATAATAGTATATAACGGAAAACCGGTAATAATGGCAAAAGAAAATGATGGGGTACGCGGAATAAATACCTTCTATATTACCGGAGATATTGATAATTGGAAAGTAATTGATTCAAACAAAGTTGTGCAAGAACAAAAGTATACTTGCGGTGATAGAGGTATGCTGCTTAGTAAAACCAACAGATTGTTTTCTTTTGGCGCTTATGGTATTTGGGAGTGGATTAACAGCAGATGGACAGAAGTGTTTTATGGTTATTTCTATATAGGTGGTTTATGTGCTGTTAACGATAATTACATGATTGGCGCAGGTAACAGAAGTTTCGCGGTATTTTATAATGGTTCAACTTGGACCCAGATACCTCAAATAAAAAACATTACCGAGAATGTTCAATTTGAAGCGGTTTGGACGGATGGAACAGAAGTATTTATAGTGGGTTATAGTACAGACGGCTTTCCGAATAAAACATATATATGGCACGGAAAGTAAAAGATCATATTTTTCAAAAACTTAAATTAGGGGCACACCATGAAATTTGTAAAATTGCAATTTTTGTTTTTCTTATTCTTCTTAACGGCAGTGCTTTATTCTGAAAAAAAACAACCCCCATTACATTTTGGTGAATTCAATATTAAATGTTACACCACATATGTAGGGCCTGATCATGACCTGAATGTGGTTTACACCGGTTCTGTCTCAATGTCTTTGTATAAAGTAATTTCATGGGGAAATGGTGTTCGCGATTGCGTAGTTCAAAATGTAGGTGACGGATCATGGACAAGTACACGTACCCTTATTCAGGCGTTTAACTATAGCTCAGACAATTATGACATAGACGATTCATACATATTCAATCACATAATCGGGTTAAATGGGGAACAAAGATATTGCCTAGTGATTGAGGATTATCATTACATTTATTTCACGGCGGGCGATGTAGATGATAAAACTTTTGTATTGACGCAAGATTCAAATAATAAGTGGAAGTATAAAACAAGCTATGGTGACAGAAATAGCGACATACTAAGTACAAGCGAAATTTGGGGCGAAACTACGTTAAGGGTTCAGAACAGCTTTGGCGCTGGGACTATGCTAGTGAACGACATACCTTACAATCATAATACGGTTTTGAATGTTATTTCGAATTCTACTCATAAATTAGAAAAAGTAGATTATTCAATTAATGAAAACACAAAACAAGCATTTGTTAATTGGAATGATCAGACTCCCGAGAGCATTAAGTATTCTACCATTACAAACCCAACAACAGTAATTGCCAACTTCGAGCTTAGAAATAGATTAACAATTCAAACATCATTTGGAGTGGAAGGAACCGGCGGAGGTATCGTAAATGTTGATCAGGTTGATTACTCTGTTCCAACAATTGATTTATTTTTTAAAAATGATAAATACAATTTGCCGGTTACTGCACCTTTACAACAAGTAAAAAATGAAGTTTGGTGTAACTTTGATAGGTGGAGTGATGGTATTATGAGTAATTCTAGGACTGTCAATATGAATTCTCCTCAAACTGTAACGGCACAGTATGTTCCCAGCGTTGCGCGCTTAGCGCCAATGAATGCACGTATTGAAGGCGTTGAAGGAGACTATGTAAAAGTAAATTGGGATGAACATACAAATTCAAATGTTTCCCAATACAAGGTTTGGAGAAAGCTAAAAAATGGTACAGAGGATGACCTTGGAACATTAGGTAGAGGATATACAGAGGTTACAGATTATACTTATAAAATAAAGTATGGTTCGGATGCAACAACATTATTTTATGCCGTAACCCCATACTATGCACCGTCAGGTGTGTGGTCACCATTGGCCTATGATTTGACAACGGGCGAATATATGCAGTTTGAACCTAAGCGCTTAGCTGATAATTTTGCCGAAGCAAAAGCGGAAAAGGAAACCCCATCCGACTATTCTGTTGAAAGTTATCCCAATCCATTTAATCCAACAACAACAATTAATTATCAATTACCCAAAGACGGCGTGGTAACAATAAAAGTATATGATATAATTGGTAAAGAAGTGGCAACTTTAGTTAACGGACAAAAGAATGCGGGATATTACAAAGTAGATTTTGACGCAAGCAAATTGACAAGCGGTGTTTATATTGCAACAATACAAGCAAGCAGTTTTAATAAATCCATCAAATTGCTGCTTACTAAATAGCTGCAAGGTATAAGGTACAAGGTTCAAAAAATAAAAGCCGACCCGATGAATCGGGACGGCTTTTGTCTAACTACTAAATACTATTTACTCAATACTCAATAAAATATACTCACATCTCCGGCGCCTTCGCGTATAACTTCCGGTTCTTCTCCGCTAAGATCAACAATGCTGGATGGCTGACCATCCAATGTGCCGGATGCAAGCATTAAGTCTACTTGGTTTTCGAAGAGGAGTTTAATTTCTTCCGGATTGTACAATAACTCACCGTTTCGTTTTGTAACGCTGGTGCTAACAATTGGATTCCCCATTTCTTTTGCTAATTCCAAAGCAATGTTGTTATCCGGAACTCTGATTCCAACAGTCTCACGCTTTGTCCAAAGTTTTTTAGGAACTTCTTTTGCTGCGGGTAAAACAAAAGTATAAGGACCGGGCAAAAGCTTCTTCATAGTTTTATATGCATAATCGGAAACTCGGGCGTACTTTGCGATGTCTTTTAGATTGGGACAAATGAAACTGAACAGCTTTGTGCCCGCATCTTGCTTAATATAATAGACACGTTCAAGCGCTTCTCTGTTAAATATGTCGCAGCCGATACCGTAAACCGTATCAGTTGGATAAATAACAACACCGCCGCTTTTTAATACTTCAACCGCTTTGTTGATGAACCTTAATTGAGGTGTAACCGGATGAAGTTCGTAGTATTCCATAAAATACTCCTTCCTTAATGGATTAATAAGACTAAACAGAATAGATTGAAAATTTGCCGCGCGAAGAAACTAGGGCGACTTTACACACACACTTTCGCTTTTTGGAATAAACGTATTTCTTGTGGAAATGGTTCTGGTAAGAATTTGGAACAGCTTTTCTCTGCATTTCGAGGTCTTTGAAAAGTTCTGCCTTAAGAAAGGGAGATAAAAACAAATAGTCAATAGAAAACTTTTGCTATTTTCCCTACATCACAATTTAAATTATTGAATGAAAAAGTTTAACGGGATATCGAAACAAGTTGTAGTGCTTGGTTTGGTAAGTCTCTTTACCGACTTTGCAAGCGAAATGCTTTATCCAATCACTCCATTATTTTTAACTGCTACGCTAGGTGCATCAATGGCAGTAGTTGGATTGATAGAAGGTGTTGCTGAAATTACAGCCGGATTTTTGAAAGGCTACTTCGGCGCTCTTTCGGATAAACTCGGAAAGCGTTCGATATTTATAATAATCGGCTATGGTTTATCCGGAGCTGTAAAATCAATACCGGGAATAATCGCAACTGTTCCATCGATTGTTACTGCAAGAATTATTGATAGAATTGGAAAGGGAATAAGAACTGCCCCGCGAGATGCATTGCTTGCTGGCGAAGCAAATGGAAATACCGGCGCAGTGTTTGGATTTCACAGAGCAATGGATACACTTGGCGCGGTAGCCGGACCTTTAGCCGCACTTGGCTTGTTATATTTTCTACCGGGTAAGTATCAGACTATTTATTTGATTGCACTTGTTCCTTCAATATTTGCTTTTGGATTTACACTTGCAGTGAAAGAGAAAAAAGCAAATTCGAGAGCACCAAAGAAAAAACTCTATTTGCAATTCTGGAACTCGGCGCCTAAAGAATACAAGAGATTGTTAACGATTGTAGTTTTTTTTTCGTTTGTAAACAGCAGCGATGTTTTCTTAATTCTCAAATCCAAAGATGTTTCCGGTTCTGATGTTACCTCAATTCTTGGCTATGTTTTTTACAATTTCATATATGCATTTGCATCTTATCCTATTGGAATGCTAGCCGATAAACTCGGAAAGAAAAAAATGTTTTCCTTCGGGTTGATATTTTTTTCTATTGTGTATTTAGGATTTGCTCTAAGTAGTTCAGCGATTCTTATGTGGGGATTATTTGCTCTATACGGAATCTATGCCGCTTCTACTGAGGGTGTATCAAAGGCGTGGGTTTCCGATTTGATTTCTTCTGAGTATAGAGGAACTGCAATTGGACTCCTCACAATGCTTTCAAGTTTTGCAGTTATGCTCGGGTCATTTCTGACCGGAATTTTGTGGGATCAGCTAGGTTCGCAAGTTCCATTCTTGCTCTCGGCTGTTGTAAGTCTGGCTATTGCAATTTCGCTGCACTTTTCTAAGAAAAACTTCACTTAGCGGCTTCGCGAAAAAAAATATACCGCTGAGACGCTAAGACGCAAAGTAATAAAAGCAATTCTTCATTCTAAAAATCCATTTTGCTATTTTTGATTTGTAATTTAACAGAGAATTATGATAAAAAATAAACTAGCTGTAGTTGCTGTTAGCGGCGGAATGGATAGTTGTGTAACAGCCGCTATTGCAAATCAAGAATATAGATTGGCGTTGATCCATATTAATTACGGACAGCGAACCCAAACACATGAGCTGAATTCGTTTAATGAAATTGCCGATTTCTATAATGTCGAGAAGAGATTAGTAATTGATCTTAGACATTTTGCACAAATTGGCGGATCTTCCCTTACTGATAATTCTATTGAGGTAACAAAAGCTAATTTGGGAAATCATGAAATCCCAAGTTCCTATGTTCCTTTTAGAAATGCTAACATTTTAAGTGCTTGCACAAGCTGGGCAGAAGTAATTGGCGCCAGCGCTATATTTGTTGGCGCGGTTTACGAAGACGCAAGCGGCTACCCGGATTGCCGCCCAGAATTTTTTAGCGCTTACGAAAAAATGATTGACCTTGGAACCAAGCCGGAAACCAAAATTAGTATTGAGACGCCAATCATTCATTTTTCGAAAGCTGATATTGTTAAAAAAGGAATTGAACTTGGCGCGCCGCTTCACTTAACTTGGTCTTGCTATCAAAGTGAAGATGAAGCTTGCGGTGTTTGCGATAGCTGCGCTTTTCGCTTGCGTGGTTTTGAGCAAGCTGGTGTTGAAGATCCGATTCCGTATAAAATTAGACCAAAGTATTAAATGAGTGGAGAACGAAGAACGTAGAGTGAAGAGTAAAAAACGGCTAGTGTGGATTGATCCGTTTTTATCAGTTTAATCCGCGTCATCAGCGTTCTATTATGTGTAATTTTCGAACACAAAACTAAAAGAGCTACGGCTCGCTATGATAGAAAAAGAAATAATATATCGTGAATTTAAAATTGAGCATGGATAAGAACCCTCCTCCTATCTTCTATGTATTAAGTTAGCTTCATAAGATTCTAAAATAAAATTAAGTAGGTAAATCGAATGTCAGATAAAACTAAAATCTTGGTTACGTTCCCTAATCCAAATCCGGAACGCGATTACACAATTATACATTATGCGCCGGAGTTCACTTCTGTTTGTCCGGTAACCGGACAGCCGGACTACGCGACAATAGTTCTGGAATATATTCCGGATAAAATTTGCGTTGAGCTGAAATCCTATAAGTTCTATCTGCAGTCTTACCGAAACGATGGAATCTACTTTGAAGCAGTTACAAATAAAATCGCAAACGATCTCATCAAGATTATGAAACCGCGTTATATAAAAGTGCTTGCAAAGTTCAACACTCGCGGCGGAATTTCTTCTGATGTTATCGTTGAGTATAAAAAGAAAAAATAACTGACGAGATTTCAATGACAATAATCATTGAGCATAAAAGGAGAAACCATGGCAAATAAAATAATTAAACACAGTTGGGCTGAGCCTTACAAAATCAAAATGGTTGAGCCAATTAAAGTTACAGATAGACCTTACAGAGAAAAAGCAGCTAAAGAAGCCGGCTACAATACATTCTTATTAAAGAGTGAAGACGTTTACATTGATTTGTTGACTGACAGCGGTACCAATGCGATGAGCGATTATCAATGGGCTGGTATGATGATGGGCGACGAAGCATATGCCGGAAGCAAAAATTTCTATCATCTCTGGGATAACGTAAAAAAATATTACGGATTTCCATATTTCGTTCCAACACATCAAGGACGCGCCGCAGAACACATGATTTCTAAAATCATGATTAAGCCGGGCGATTTTATTCCCGGCAATATGTACTTCACTACAACACGCGTTCATCAAGAATTAGCCGGCGGTACTTTTGTTGATGTTATTATAGATGAAGCTCACGATGCTCAAAGTATGCATCCATTCAAAGGGAACATTGATCCAAATAAATTAGAAGCGTTGATTAAGAAAGTTGGTGCGAAGAAAATACCTTACGTATGTATGGCTGGTCCGGTTAACATGGCCGGCGGTCAACCATTCTCTATGGCTAACTTAAAAGAGATTGCCGCACTTACAAAAAAATATGGAATCAAACTTTGGTTTGATGGAACCCGTGCAACTGAAAACGCCTACTTTATTCAGCAAAAAGAAAAAGGTTACGAAAAGAAAACTGTTGCTCATATTCTAAAAGAAATGTGTACATACTACGATGGAATGTGGGTTAGCGCCAAGAAAGATTTGCTTGTTAATATTGGCGGTTTTATCGCAACAAGAAATAAAAGAGTGTTCGATGAAGCCCGAAACATGGTGGTGATTTATGAAGGACTTCACAGTTACGGAGGTTTAGCCGGACGTGATATGGAAGCTATGGCTCGCGGAATTGAAGAAATGGTTAGACCGGAAAACATCAGTATGCGTGTTAAGCAAGTTGAGTACTGCGGAAAGCAACTCGAGAATTATGGAATCCCGTTGGTTAAACCTTACGGCGGGCATGCAATCTTTCTTGATGCGAAACTTTTCTTACCACACTTAAAGCAAGATTTATTCCCGGCACAATCACTCGCGGCTGAAATTTATGAAGACAGCGGTGTACGTGGTATGGAGCGCGGATTAGTTTCATCCGGTCGCGATCCTAAAACCGGTGAGAACCGTTATCCAAAGCTCGAACTTGTTCGCTTAACTTTCCCAAGACGAGTTTATACTCAATCGCATATTGATGTTATGGTTGAGTCCATTGCCGAAGTATTTGACAAACGTAAGAAGATCAAAGGTTTGAAGATGGTTTACGAGCCGAAATATTTGAGGTTCTTCCAAGCACGTTTTGCTAAGCTGTAATCGATTACTCATCATAAAATTCTTATCTTCGCGGAGCCGGACTAATAGAAAATTAATCCGGCTCTACTTTTATCCGAAAATCTAAGCTGGAAAGAACCCATTTTATGGAACCGCTAAAACTAAAAGAGAGCTTCATTCAAGATCGTGACAAGTTGTTTCATGATGCTGAATTGATAAAAGAACCATTTAAATTTTCTGTTAGATGGAGTTTGCTTGTATAGGAATACATACTTCGCGTTTTGAGCGGAATAAAAATGGAGTGTGCAGTTGCTTCCGTCGGAAGTTTCAGCAGAAGAGAACTTTCACCTTTTTCCGATATTGACTTGATGTTCATATTTGAAAAAGTAAAAGGTAACGAGCAGCTAATCCAAACGTGTGTTACTAATTTGTGGGATTCCGGCATTGAGGTTTCTCATACTATTCGCGAATTCTCCGACATCAAAAAGTTTTTAGATGAAGATCTTGAGGCGTTTACACAGTTTTTTGATACTCGCTTTATAATTGGCAACGACAAAATTTATAAAAAGTGGAACGATAGTGTAACCGGTTCGCTGAATGACAAAATCAAAAAACGCTTGCTCGAAGAATACTTTGCCGATATACGCGAGCGCTATAAAAAATATGGCGACTCTGCTAAAGTGCTGGAACCGAATGTAAAATACACTGCCGGCGGACTTCGCGATCTTCAAGTGATTGAATGGATGTATTGTTTGAAGAATGAAACGTTGATTAATGTTCAAGAAGAAATCACTCAGTCAGAAAACTTCTTTCAGATAATGAAGAAAACCGGAATGCTTGTCCCACGTGCAGTAGTAAGGCTTAGCGATAGTTACAAAATGGTTTTGAACGCCCGCAATCTTCTTCACCTCATTTCAAATCATAAGAATGATAGACTTGAATTTGATTATCAAGAGAAGGTAGCTAACATTCTCGGCTACTCCGGAAACAATTGGCACGCTTACATGAAGAAGTATTTTGAAGCTACAAACGTTATTAAAAGATTCTGCCGTACAATGCGCAAAAGGTTTGAAGAAGAATTAAATCCGGTTGTTAGCGAATACTTAACAATAGAACTTGATGATGATTTTGTATTGAAGAATGGAAATGTTTGCTTAGCAAGAGAAACAAAGCTTGGAATGAGCGGGATACTACGTGCATTTTATTATCGTGGACTTCACAATGCGCGCTTCGAAGAAAACTTGCGCTCAATAATTATCGAGGGTGTTTTCGATCTTGAGGAAAACCAGATATTTGAAAACAAGTCGTCTGTTTTTTTTCGTGAGATAATGAAGCTTCCGAAGAATGTAGGCGGGCTTTTAACTCTTATGAATGAACTTGGAGTACTGGCAGCATTTCTGCCGGAATTCAAAGAACTGGTTGGATTTTTTCAGCCCGGTGTTTACCATTGCTATACTGCCGATGAACACACTTTAATTGCTTTAGCAAATGTTGAAAAGCTGAACGATGAAACGTCAGTCCTCGGTAAACTATTTCAAAGTATCCGCGAGAGAGATATTTTGTTTCTTGCAATTCTGTTTCATGATATTGCTAAACCGATCAGCGTTTCCGGTCATGAAATCATCGGCGGTGAAATTGCAAACTCTGTAATGGAACGACTTGGCTATTCCTCGGAAGAAATTGAAATGGTTCAGTTCCTTGTTCATCATCATCTAACAATGGAACAAGTTGCTTTCCGCAGAAACCTAAACGATCCTTCAACTCTAGATAACTTTGCACAAATTTTTCCTTCACCGGAACATCTTGATTTACTTTACCTTGTTACTTACGCGGATTTATCGGCTGTTTCGCCGGCAGTGTGGACTCAATGGAAGAGCGATCTTTTGAATGAGCTTTACCGCAAAACAAAGATTATGCTGGATGAGAGAATCAGCGGACAAGAAATGCTTTCCGACAACATAAAAGAAATTATGAATAGCTCGGAAGTTTACTGGGAAGAGAATATAAAGGATCATATAGAATCGATTGATGATATTGGCTACTTGCATCACTTTTCAGTCGAAGAAATCAATCAGCACATAGATGAAATTGAAAAAGGTTCTCATATTTCTGTTTTCTTTAAGGAAGATGAGACATTTACTAATGTTACTATTATCACGCGCGACAGAGATGCGCTGCTTTCCCGTCTTTGCGGCGCTCTAGCAATAAACGATCTTAACATTCACGACGCAAAAATATTTACACGTAAAGATGGAATTGTAATAGACAGCTTTAACGTAACCGATTTTAGAGCTGGTCATAAAGTTGAAGAAGAACGCTACAAAAAAATCACTAAAGATTTAGAATTAGCTGTGCAGAACGAGCTTCAGATTACAAAAGAGTTTAACAATATTAAATCCAAGTGGTGGAGAATAGAAAACAAACTCTTTAAGCGAAAAGGAAAAGTTAAGATCAAATTTGAAAAACATGAACGCTACACAATTGTAGATGTTTACTCTCCGGACAGACTCGGATTGCTTTATCAGATTACAAAAAAAATAAACGAGCTTGGGCTTTCTATCTATTTTGCAAAAATCTCTACAAAGGCAGACGATATTATTGATGCGTTTTACATACTCGATCGCCACCGCAAAAAAGTTTCAACTTATCAGTACGAGCTTATCACTCACGAATTAACTCAAACAATTGAAGAAATGTTATAGGTGTTAAATTGAATTTCATGAACAAAACTAATCCGATTGGATTTTTCGACTCCGGAATTGGAGGATTAACTGTTGTTAAAGCTGTAACAAGATTATTGCCGAATGAAAACATCGTTTACTTTGGAGATACTGCGCGAGTGCCGTACGGTTCTAAATCCAACGACACAGTAATAGAATACTCAATTCAAGCAGCTAATTTCTTGTTAAGAAAGAATATTAAATTGCTTGTAGTGGCTTGTAATACTGCCTCATCAGTTGCTTTAACAGAGCTTCGCAAATTCTTAACTGTGCCGGTAATTGGAATGATTGAACCCGGAGCTAGAATGGCAGTTAGTGAATCGAAGAATAAGCGAGTTGGAGTAATTGGAACCAGAGCAACTATCAACAATAAAGCTTACGCTCATGAAATAAAGAAACTGGATCCGAAGGTAAAAGTGTTTGAGCAAGCTTGTCCTCTTTTTGTACCTCTAGCCGAAGAAGGATGGCTCGATCATAAAGCCACAGAACTTATTGCAAAAACTTACTTATCGGAGATGAAGGAAAATAAAATTGATAGTTTGGTTTTGGGGTGTACTCATTATCCAATACTCGCAGACATAATTCAAAAGGTAGTTGGCAAGAGTGTAAAACTTGTAGATAGCGGAACTCCAGCCGCAAGATTAGTGGAAGATTACCTTAACGGAAGAGGATTGCGGAATCAATCCGTACATCACGGTCAAAGCGAGTTTTATGTAAGTGATGTGCCAACTAAGTTTCGAGAAATTGCGGAAATATTTTTGGGTAAGAAAATAACACATCTGCATAAAGTTGAATTGGAAGAGCTTACGAATGAGTGATTCTGGATTCTAGATGTTGAATGCTGGATAAAAGGAATTGAGCTATAAGAATTTAGAAATATGGAAATTGGCAAAGGAAGTTGTTGTTCAAATTCATGAAATGACTTTAACAAAACTGCCAAAGTTTGAAATGTATGAAGTTGGTTCGCAGATAAGACGATCAAGCAAATCTGTCAGAGCAAACATAGTTGAAGGTTACGGGAGAAGATTCTATAAAAAAGAATTTATACACCACTTGATAATTGCGATAGCTTCAAATGACGAAACTTTAGATCATTTAGAAACACTTTATGAAACTAAATCACTTACTGATGAAGAACTTTATACAACTATTCACTCGAAAACTGAATTACTTGGAAAGAAGATAAATACTTTTATACAAGCAGTGAAAGAAAAACACGAAAGCCCTCGATAGTAATTCTTTTTCCAGTATCAAGTATCCTGTATCTAGAATCAAGTACGTAGCTTATACATTGTGATGCCGCAAATGGTTTTTGCATCGCAAATTTCGTTGGTGCGAATTTTTTCGTCGATCTCATCCATAGTTAATTCCACCAGTTCAATTCCTTCTTCACCTTCTTCGCGGGCGTGATCACCGAATGTTAAATTTTCAGCCAAATAAATGTGAAGCACTTCATTACAAAAACCGGAAGTAGTGATGATTTGTCCAAGCTTAGAAATATTAGCAGTTGTATAACCGGTTTCCTCTTTAAGTTCACGGGCTGCACATAATTGCGGATCTTCACCTTTATCCAATTTACCGGCAGGTAATTCATACAATACAGCTTTATGCGGCCAGCGGAATTGTCTAATTAAAACAAGTTTGCCGTCATCTTTAACCGGAACGGTAACTGCGCCGCCGGGGTGTATAACTGTTTCGCGGCGGACAATCCTTTCCGAGCCTTCAAATTTTACTTCTTCTACTTTTATATCAACTACTTTTCCTTTAAATGGAGTTTCACTTTTTATTATTTCGTAATTCATTTCCAACCTTTCAAAAATTTAGTTGCAAAGTTAGTGAAAATGACTTAAGTGAATGTCAAAAAGTGTTCAGAATTCTGATTTCAACTACCTATTTTAATATGTGATCTTGTAAAAACATTCCAATCGGAGTTAGAATGAAGGTATCTCGTATTCAAATTAGCTTGCTTCTTGTTATTAACTTCTTATTCGCTGCTAATAATTCTGCGCAAGAATATCTGCAAAAATATTATCCCGAAACAGATCCGCTTGTTTCAAAGCAACTGGAAAAATGGCAAGATATTAAGTTCGGATTGCTAATGCATTGGGGGCCATACTCTCAGCGTGGAATTGTGGAATCATGGTCAATCTGTTCGGAAGATGAAGGTTGGTGCGAGCGGAAAACAGAAAACTATGTTGAGTATAAAAAGGATTACGAGAATCTGAAAAAAACTTTTAATCCGACAAAGTTTGATCCGGATAAATGGGCTGCTGCAGCAAAAGATGCCGGTATGAAGTATGTAATTTTCACTACTAAGCATCATGACGGTTTCTGTATGTTTGATACAAAACAAACCGATTACAAAATCACAGATAAAGAAACTCCATTCAGCACAAATGCCAAAGCCAACGTAACCAAAGAGATTTTTAATTCATTCCACAAAAACGGATTTATGACTGGCGCATATTTCTCGAAACCGGATTGGCATAGCGAAAACTACTGGTGGCCCTATTTTGCAACACCGGATAGGAACGTTAATTACCAAATAAAAAAATATCCGGATCGTTGGAAAAAATTTGTTGAGTTTACGCATAATCAAATTATTGAATTGATGACCGACTATGGTCGGGTTGATATTCTTTGGCTGGACGGAGGCTGGGTTCGAATTAAAACAGATGAAGAGGTAAAAGAGCAAATGCTTAGTGCCAGTTTTGCAATGAGACCACAAAGCCAAGATATAAACATGCCGGAGCTGGTTCGCAAAGCCCGCGAAAAGCAGCCGGGTTTAATTGTTGTTGATCGCGCAGTTGAAGGTCCTTATCAAAATTATTTAACGCCGGAAAATCAAGTGCCGGGTAAACTGCTTCCATATCCGTGGGAGTCTTGCATAATAATGGGAGGTGGCTGGAGCTATGCTTTCAACGCTAAATACAAATCATCGCACGAAGTAATTCATATGCTTGTTGATATTGTTGCAAAAGGAGGAAACCTACTTCTGAATATCGCACCTTCGGCCGAAGGAGTTTGGGATGAAGGCGCTTATGAAACTCTGAAAGGTGTGGGCAAGTGGATGAAAATAAATTCCGAGGCAATTTATAATAGCCGCCCAATTCTTCCATATCAAGATGGAAAAATTTCTTACACGCAAAACAGAAATGACAAAACAGTTTATGCAATATATTTAGCTGAAAAAACTGAAACTGATTTTCCTACACAAATTAAACTGTCGGCTAATGTGATAACCGAGAAATCTGTGGTTTCGCTTCTTGGGACAAAAATAAAATTGTCTCTAAAGAAAGTTGAAGATGGATATATAGCGGAAACGCCAAAATCGATTCAGAAAAATTTACCATGTGAAAGTGCGTGGGTATTGAAGATAACTGAGAAATGAAAGTATGCCAGTAAAACATTATTTAGCGATTATCATATTGATTGTTTTTGTTATGAAAGCAACTGCTCAACAAAACGTTTCGTTAATCCCTCTTCCGGAAAAATTAGTTGTTTCGGAAGGAGAATTTTTTTTCACTCAGAACACTAAAATTTTAGCCGAACCAGAACTGTCGCATCTTTCTGTTTACTTAAATCAACAAATAACGGCTCTCGTTAAAGAGCCGAATACCTCAAACAATACTAGCTTTTTTGGCAAAGTTGAACTTCGTTTGAATAAAACTGCTGCTAAGGATTTAACTGAGTCGTACATTCTGTTGGTTGATAATAATGAAATTGTAATTGAAGCACCGGAAGAAGTTGGGCTGTTTAGAGGTGTACAAACTTTGCTTCAATTGATTAGTAACTCATTGGCTGATAATCCTCATGAACTGCCTATATTTCCATGTTTGGAAATTAAAGATGCAGCCCGATTTTCATGGAGGGGCTTGAATCTTGACTGCGGTCGGCATTTTATGACAAAAGATTTTATCAAACGGTACATTGATATACTTGCCCGATACAAATTCAATATTCTTCATTGGCATTTAACGGAAGATCAAGGCTGGCGAATTGAAATTAAAAAATATCCAAAGCTGACCAGCATTGGCGCATGGCGTAAAGAAGCCGATGGAAAAATCTATGGCGGGTACTATACGCAAGAGGAGATTCGAGAAATTGTTGAATACGCACAGAGCCGCTACATAACAATCGTTCCGGAAATTGAAATGCCCGGACACAGTTTAGCTTCATTGGCTTCTTATCCGGAAAATTCTTGCACCGGCGGACCATTTGAAGTAGGAACAGTTTGGGGAGTGATGAAAGATGTTTACTGTGCCGGAAACGATTCAACTTTTTCTTTTTTGCAGAACATACTTGATGAAGTAACAAGTTTATTTCCGGGTGAGTACATTCACATTGGCGGCGATGAGGTACCGAAGGATAGATGGAAAGTTTGTGAAAAATGCCAAGCGCGAATTAAGAGTGAAGGCTTAAAAGATGAGAGGGAATTGCAGACTTATTTCATTAAAAGAATTTCTGAATATCTTGCCTTGAAAGGGAAAAAGATTATCGGCTGGGATGAAATTTTAGAAGGCGGATTGGCTCCGGGTGCCACAGTTCAATCTTGGCAAAGTTTTCAAGGAGCAGTTGAAGCTGCTAAACAAAATCATTTCGCTGTTTCATCGCCCGCTCAATTTACTTACTTGAATCGTGACGCGGATGATCTCGATATAAAAGCATGTTATTCTTTCGAACCGATTCCGGATAACATAACAGAGGCCGAATCAAAATACATTTTGGGCAGCGAAGCTAATCTTTGGACGGAAAACGCGCCTCAAGAAACAGTTGACGGCAAACTCTTCCCGAGAATTCTTGCGCTTGCCGAAGTATTCTGGACTAAGAAAGAAAAGAAAAATTATGAGGACTTTTATTCACGGCTTCAGAAACATTATAAAGTTTTAAGTCTTTCCAATATTGATTATGGACGAGAATCCAAAGCGATTCTTTACTCAACAAAATTTGATAACGAAAAGAAAGAGTTTAGCATTACTCTTAAACCGGGTCAGAACGATTTGAAAATATTCTACACAATCGATGGATCCTACCCGGATAATAATTCTCAACAATACAGCGCGCCAATTTCAATAAACTCATCATCAACATTAAAAGCAGTTGCGTCAAAGTTTGATCATTTGATCGGAAATCCGATTGAACTCTCTTTTTCTCTTCACAAAGCGTTGAATAAGTCAGTTAGTATTTCAAATAAGTTCAGTAATCAATATTCAGCGAAGGGGATTGAAACAATTTTAGATGGCGTTCGAGGAACAAAAAATTTCCGTGATGGAAATTGGCAAGGCTACGAAGCAGTGGATTTTGATGCTGTTGTAGATCTTGGTGAAATGAAGAATATTTCCAAAGTTTCACTGGGCTGCTTGCAAGAATCTAATTCTTGGATTTTTATGCCAACGCAGTTGGAATTTTCAGTTTCAAAAGATGGAAATAGTTTTTCAAAAGTAGCGACTGTTATAAATGAAGTTCCGCAAAAAACCCCGGAGCTTATTGTTAAAGATTTTACTGCATCTTTTGAAGAGCAGTCGGTTAGATATGTAAGAGTAGTTGCAAAAAATGTTGGTAGATGTCCGGCATGGCATTCGGGAGCCGGTGGTAAATGCTGGCTTTTTGTTGATGAACTTATTGTAGAATAAATAATCAATTCTGATCGAGGAGAGTATGAAAAAATTATTGCTTCTGGTTCTGCTTTGTATTACATCTTTATATGCGCAAGATTTTACACGCGAAACCAAAAAACAACATGACGCCCGCATGGAATGGTGGCGTGAAGCAAGATTCGGAATGTTTATTCATTGGGGCTTGTATGCAATTCCGGCCGGCGAATGGAATGGCAAAACAGATTACGGCGAGTGGATTCGAACATCAGCTCAAATTCCCCTTGAGACATACGATAAGTTTGTGCAGCAGTTTAATCCCGTAAAGTTTGATGCCGAAGCCTGGGTTAAAATGGCAAAGTATGCGGGAATGAAATACATTGTGATTACTTCCAAGCATCACGATGGATTTGCTTTGTTCGATTCGAAGGTTTCAGAGTTCGATGTTATGGCAACTCCATTCAAGAGAGATATTCTTAAAGAGCTTGCCGATGCTTGCAGAAAGCATGGAATTAAAATGTGCTGGTATCATTCCATTATGGATTGGCACCATCCCGACTATCTTCCACGCAGAGAGTGGGAAAAAAATCGTTCAGCCGAAGGTGCCGATTACGAACGTTTTATTACCTATCTGAAAACACAGCTTAAAGAACTTCTTACAAACTATGGAGATATTTCCGTTCTATGGTTTGACGGCGAATGGGAGAATACTTGGAATGATAAACGCGGATTTGATTTATATAACTATGTAAGAAGTTTGCAGCCTAACATTATTATAAATAATCGTGTCGGCGCATCAAGAAATGATATGCAAGGCTTCAGCAAAGAAGGTGGTTTTGCCGGAGATTTTGGAACACCTGAGCAACAGATTCCCGCAACCGGCTTACCGGGAGTTGATTGGGAAACATGCATGACGATGAATGATCATTGGGGTTACAATAAGAATAACCACAACTGGAAATCGACAAAGCAAATTCTCCAGATGCTAGCTGACATTGCTTCGAAAGGTGGAAACTATCTGCTGAATGTTGGACCAACTTCAGAAGGATTATTTCCGCAGCAAAGTATTGATAGATTGAAAGAAATCGGCGATTGGATGCAAGTTAACGGAGAAGCAATTTATGGAACGCATGCAAGTCCCTTTAAAAATCTTTCTTGGGGAAGATGCACACAAAAAGAAATTAAAGGAGGCACTAGACTTTATCTTCACGTTTTTGATTGGCCGACTGATGGAAAGTTAATTGTACCCGGAATTTTCAACAAAGTTAAAAAAGCAAGTCTGCTTAGCGATGCAACGAGTAAATCACTGACAACTAAAAGAAATGAAGATGCTATTGAAATAACTGTTCCAATTGAAGCGCCGGATAAAAACAACACTGTTCTAATTCTTGATGTAGCTGGAAAGCCGGAGATAAACAATCCGCCGGTTATTGAAACCGAAGCTTCAATTTTTATAGATGAGATGAACGTTACGGTGCTCGCCGAAAGCAAAAAAGTACAATTGCGTTATACTATGGATGGAAGCCAGCCGACTACAAAGTCTCCTCTAGTTGCCGGTACTATCAAAATAAAGGAGACTTGTACTTTATCTGTTCGAGGATTTAAAAATGGAAAACCGGTAAGTGAAACTACTCAAGCTTTGTTTACAAAAGTGGAACCGAAGAAATCAGTTAAAGTTGAGAACGCAGTAAATGGAGTTAATTACAAATATTACGAAGGTGATTGGGATGAGCTTCCAAAGTTTGAGGAACTAAAACCTATGAGCGCCGGTGAGATTTCAAACTTCTCTTATTCTGTAAGAAAACATGTAGATCTATTTGGGTTTGAATATGATGCTTATGTTAAAATACCTAAAGACGGAGTTTATTATTTTTATACAACATCTGATGATGGAAGCCGGCTATATATAGATGACAAATTAATTGTGGATAATGATAAGCTTCATGGCTCTGTAGAAAAAGAGGGAGTTGCTGCACTGGCAGAAGGCTTTCATTCGATAAAAGTAAAGTACTTTGATAAAACCGGGGGTGATGATTTAAAAGTTTTTATTAAAGGTAGCGGATTACCTAAACAGACAATTCCTGACAACATGTTATTCATTAAAAAATAATTAGTAGAAATGTTTTGTCATATTGAGTCCCGATTCACCGGGACGAAATATCTCGATGATAAATCGTTTGAGATTCTTTTCCCGCCGATGCGGGATCAGAATGACAAGCAAATATGCTTAACGAATTTTCTAAAATAATTGGTGAAAGATGAAAAAAAGTTTATTCCTTGCGTTACTTGTTATTCCCTTTTTGCTATTCGCTCAAAAGACAAAACACACATTTTCTTTAGGAACAGATGATTTTCTTCTAGATGGAAAACCATTCCAAATGATCGGCGGCGAGGTTCATCCCGCGCGCGTTCCAAAAGAATACTGGCGTCATAGAATTCAAATGGCTAAAGCGATGGGATGCAATACAATTGCTGCTTACATCTTCTGGAACTATCATGAAACATCTCCCGGCAAGTTCGACTTCAAAACTGAGAATAGAGACATTGCTCAGTTTGTTAAGATTGCACAAGAAGAAGGAATGTGGGTGCTCTTTCGTCCCGGGCCTTACGTTTGCGCTGAATGGGATTTTGGCGGACTTCCATCCTACTTGCTGAAAATTCCGGATATTAAAGTTCGCTGTATGGATGAACGCTACATGCAAGCAGTTGAACGTTATTTGAAAGAAATGTCTAAACAAATTAAACCGCTGCTTGTTACTAACGGCGGACCAATATTGATGGTGCAGATAGAAAATGAATATGGCAGTTACGGCAACGATAAAAACTATTTGGAAGAGTTAAGAAAGATTTGGCTGAAGAATGGAGTTGATGTTCCATTTTATACTGCCGATGGCCCAACTCCTTATATGCTGGAAGCCGGTAATATTGATGGCGCTGCAATTGGTTTAGACAGCGGAAGTAACGAAAATGATTTTGCTCAAGCAGAAAAAAGAAACCCTAACGTTCCGGCGTTCAGCAGTGAAACTTATCCCGGCTGGCTTACACACTGGGGAGAAAAGTGGGCGCGGCCAGATACAACAGAACTTTTGAAAGAAGTTAAGTATCTGCTCGATAACAAAAAGTCTTTCAATTTCTATGTTATTCATGGAGGAACAAATTTCGGCTTCTATGCCGGTGCAAATTCCGGAGGAAAAGGTTACGAACCGGATTTAACGAGCTATGATTATGATGCGCCGATTAATGAGCAAGGTAATCCAACACCAAAATATTTTGCACTTAGAAATTTAATCGGCAAATACGTAAAGAATATTCCGGATTTACCGAAACCAATTACTGCAATTGAAATTCCGGAAATCAAAATGGAATTGTTCTCAAGTATTTGGGAAAATCTTCCGAAGCCAAAAAATTCTGTTCAGCCGAAACCAATGGAAGCATTCGATCAGAAAGAAGGCTTTATTCTTTACAAGACAAAGTTAATTGGACACAAAAGCGGCAAGCTGACTATTACCGATCTGCATGATTACGCAACGATTTTTCTGAATGGAAAATACATCGGCAAACTTGATAGGCGTGAAGCGGAAAAGACGATTGACCTTCCTAAGAGTGAGGTTAAAGATCCGGTGCTCGAAATTTTTGTTGAAGGTATGGGAAGAATAAACTTTGCTCAATTCTTAATAGATAGAAAAGGAATTACAGACCGGGTTACTCTTAATGGAATGACTTTAATGAACTGGGAAGTATATAATCTTCCATTTGATGGGAAGTATATTCAATCTGTAAAGAAATCAGTCCCATCAAATGAAAGAGCTGGAAATTTCTTTAAGGGAACATTTGAGCTTGCTGAAGCTGCCGATACTTACATTGATATGAGCAATTACAAAAAAGGTGTTGTTTACGTTAATGGAAATAATCTTGGACGCTACTGGGAAATAGGTCCGCAGAAAAGATTATACTGCCCGGCACCGTGGCTTAAGAAGGGTAAAAATGAAATTGTAGTTTTTGATTTATTGGAGACTACAGCTAAAAAAATAGCAAGTAACATTTGTCTTGGAAATAATTAATACTATTAATTAAATGTGATTTGATATTTAGCTCTTAATTCTAAACATTCATAAAGTATCTTATCGATATTTTTTAAGTATGGAATTTGGAAATGCACATCACTAAACTCATTGAGAAGATTAGCCTTAATATTGTATCTATTTAAATATCTTGTTCCTGTTATGCGCTTGGGTGTCTGTGAAACTAATTGTGTATCTAACGAAAAATATTGTTTGATTTTTACTATTGTATTTGGCATGAATAAATTTTCATCCGATGTTTCCAGAAAATGTCTCAAATGATATAGTTCATTATTGAAATTGACTTGCCAGTCAAAAGTGCTTAAATCCAGAGCAGTTAGAACTGAATGAAAATTAAGCGAGTTTAATCTATTAATAATTCGTAATAGCTCGTTTACTACAAGACTATTATTAAGTAAACTTAAATCCTTCTTTATCTTCTTTTTGCTAGTAAATGAATTTTTGTGAAACACTGCAATTTCTCTAGTTATGAGCTCAAGCAGTTTGCTAACTATCGATAAAAGTCGATAAAAGCCTTCTAGTTCTGAACAATCAAATAAAATAGATTTGAGGTGCGGAAGTACTTTTAGAGTATGGACGTTAAAATTACCCTTAAGAACAATGCGTATTTCTGAAACTAAATCCAGATCATTAAATTCGAGTTGGCCGATTGACTTCTTCCTGTTTGAAATAATATAGTTATTTTGTTCAAGTTGCTCTTCCTTTAAATATTTCATGAGGAATTCCTTTAGAAATAAATTTGCAGCATCCATGCCATCAAATTCAAAATTTTCAACGAAATTTGAATTGTTGAACAGTTCTAATGCTAGAAAATATTCCATAATTGATTTATGAGAGAATTTGTACTTGCCCTCAGAATCTCTATTTAATAAAGAGCGACTTCTCCTTTCCGTTTCACTTAACATCGCAGTTTCTATATCGGAAAAAATGGAATTTAGTTTTTCACCAAAGTTATCTTCTGTAGTGACATAAAAGCCTCCTTTAGCTTTTCGGTTTTGGTATAAATGAAGTGCAAGTTTTTTCGAAAATTCTAATAACAAAGCTCCATATTCTTCACTCGATGTATATTTCTTAATTATAGCAGGCTTTTTGGACTCCCTTTCAATCCACTTGTCTATTAATTGCTGATAAACTTCAAAAGAATAACTGATTATTTTGTTGTTATTGACTAAGTCTTCAATATGGCTTAATAGCATCGGCCTGACGACTAAGTTTGGTATTTTCCCTACGATTTTTCTGCCGCGTTTTCTTTGATAGAAATGTAACCCTGGAAACCTCAATCGTAAGTACCTATTAATATCCTTTTCATCAAATGTAGATATATACAATTTTTGAAATTTATGTTCACCATATTCCCCGTATGAGAAAAACCCAGTCTCGTGCGGCTCTTCATGTCTAGAAGGAAAAAACTGAGTTCTGCATGTAATTACTATAGCTCTGAATCTATTTGTAGCTTCTAGGATTTCATTCATACGCTCTTTATGTCTACCTTCTGCATTGGTATCTTCGTCGAAGGCATCTAACAATAGAATTGTATTCTCCTGTTCTTCAATCTTCTTTATTTCATCTAACACTTTTGGGAGTCCTAATGGGAAGAGACGTATTTTATATTTGGGAATAGAGTAGAAATACGAGTTCGCTTTCTTATAATTAATAAAAAGATTTATCATGAAAGTAGTTTTCCCCATACCGCTATCTGCTAACAATAAATAAAATTTGTTGTCAGTTCTAGCAAACTCGAAAACTTTATTCAGAAATAAAGGGATTAATGAGTTTTTAGCTGAAGCAATGTATTTTCTCCCAGGCTCATCATCTTCTGACGGTGAAACATTTTGATATTTTGTCGGAATGTAATATCGTGTTGCTCTTTCAATATCGCTAGTTGTAAAATATGGAGCTAAGTCGCGATTTAGCAGTTCTTGGTTTCGTAAAAGGATTATTTTTTTAACAATGATTTTTAAAACAAAGTAGACTATAAAAAGAAATAAAATGTATATCGTAATCCCGTTAACTAACCATTTGGGCAAATTGTATAATTCAGCTAATTTCTCAATAAGCTCAACTAAATCGCTTACCATCTCTCCCCCCACCAATATTAATTGTGTTCAATAAGTTTACCATAATTCTAAACTCTTACAGAATTTAAGCAAATATAAAAAATTATAAATCCTTTTTATAGCATCGTCTGCGTTTATGCTGGCGGTTTTCGTAATGGCGCCACTGCGCTTGTACTTTTGTATTAACTTCTAGCTCACGGTTAGTTTCAACATATTTAATGTTGTTGCGGACGAACACTTTATTGATCTCGTTAATAATCATTGCGTTAACACCTTTGTTCTGTAACTCGGGTCTAACAGCTGTTAGGTAGAGATCAACACTCGGATTGTTCTTCATTGCATTTAGCACATGAATAAAGCCAAAAGGTAAAAGTCTGCCGTTTGCTTTTTTCATTGCATCGGATAAGGAAGGCATTGTAATTCCAAAAGCGGCTACTTTATTATTCTCATCAAGAACAATCGGTACAAAATCCGGTTTGATGAAACCGAAGTAAGCTTTTACATACATATCAATTTGTTTATCGGTCAACTCAACAAATCCGTACAAGTCTTTGTATGCATCGTTTATCAGATAGAAAATATCTCTTGCGTAAGGTAGCATTTCTTTTGCTTTCTTTACTTTTAGAACATGAAGCTTTTCACGAGCGGCAACTGCATCTGCAATGCGCGATACTTTTTCCGGAATCGCTTTGTTAAGTGTAACACGGAATTCAACCCAGTCGGCATCTTTTTCATAACCAAATTTTTCAATGTGTTTCGGATAATATTCATTGTTGTAAATTGAGCCGAAGGTACTTATCTCATTAAATCCCTCTATCAGCATTCCTTCGCCGTCCATATCTGTAAAGCCAAGCGGACCGTGAATATGATTCATTCCTTTTTCTTTTGCCCATGCTTCAAAAGTATTTATGAGCGCAGTAGAAACTTCGATGTCATCTATAAAGTCTATCCACCCGAAGCGCGCATACTTTACGTTAAATTTTTCATTGTATTTATGATGTATAATTCCGGCAATTCTGCCAACGGGCTTATTGTCTTTGTAAGCAAGCCAGTATTCGGCTTCGCAGAAATCGAACGCCGGATTTTTGTCTTTCCCCAAAGTTTTAAATTCATCCATAAGCAAGGGGGGAATCCAGCAAGGATTATTCTGATAAAGACTAAAGGGGAATACGATGAACTTTTTAAGATCGCTTCTGCTGGAAACTTTTTTTACTATGATGCTCATTGCTCACACTTCGATAATTTGTGCCTAAATATAGCTATCCTTTTACTAAATAAATCTGCGCAGAGTACTAAAAAATACTGTTGCATATATTGACTATAAATTACAAATTGAAAATGTACTTTTAAAGAAACTGTTTTTAGAAGGGGTTATATGAAAAACTCTTTTGCAATTCTTGTCTTTGTGTTATTACCGCATCTAGTTTTTGCTCAATATGTAATAAAAGGAAAAGTTCTTGGTGCAGATAATCAGCCAATGAAACGAGCCGACATTGTTTGGGTTGGTAATCCGGAAAAATTTCCCAGAGAAGTAATTCAAAAATTTAATGTAAGCCCCGACGGTACATTTGAATTTGATACACGAAGAAGAGG
>Ga0172380_10000819_pt1 | contig 56605 bp, 77 predicted proteins | sample Leawe162metaG_FD_119747 | JGI IMG/M metagenome (GOLD analysis project Ga0172380, IMG submission 119747) | Leachate microbial communities from a municipal landfill in Southern Ontario, Canada - Leachate well 162 metaG | ecosystem: Engineered > Solid waste > Landfill > Unclassified | place... | reverse complement strand
TCCTTTCCGATCACGATTACAGGGTAATGAGATCGGATGTCGTTCAGTGCTTCCATGAGTGGTGAATAGCCGTAGAGTTCATTCCGTACGGCATCCATGTGCTCACGCATCTCAGCCTCTGTCGGCCTCTGCTCTTTGGACGCCAACACCAGCGGGGCTGTCACTACTGCTGCCACACCGCCCAAGCATATTTTCAGAAAGCCGCGTCGGTTCATGTTTCACCCTGCGTCAAAGCTGTCCAACTCACCTGCGTCGGCCAAGTCCTTCAACGACGGACGGGCCGGCTGAGCGGGCGTGACATTCGGATTCTTCGCGTGGAGCCACTTGTAGAACCGTTGCAGGTCCATTGAGTCCTTCGTCTCCAGAATGATAGGGCTCTGCCGGTACTTCAAGAACTCCGGCACCATGCGGCGGGCGCGGCGGTCCCAGTGGGGACGGCAATTCGGGTTGATCGCGAAGGCCCCTGTGACACGCGGCATCTGAATCAGCCGCAGGTCCAAGGGCAGGCCCAACTCGTGCAGCTTGGCCCCGCAGGCCCGCGCCTCGGCCGGGTCGTTTGTGAACAGCCACACACGCACGTTGCCGTTGAACGTGGCACCCGTGTCGATCGGCCTGACCGTCTCGGTCTGTTCTGCGTAGGCTACCATGGGACTCCCGCGTTGGATTGTTCTCAGTGCTCCGCTCAAACCCTACGACCTTTCGATGTCACTGAAATTGATGAATCCTGATGTCACTGTGTACTGTCTTGTTCACGTTTGTCAAGAGAATTTTCATAATTCTACACGCGGCCATACGAGAGTGGGTCATACGATTCCTCCTCCTCCCGGGCTCTGGTGTATTCCTTCTCGTCCTCCTCCGTCTGGGCCGCCATCCAGTTACCGTGGACCGCCTGATATACGGCGCGGAAGCGGCCGTCCACTTCGTCCCCGTGTCCGTCCGTCCGTCGCGGGTGCGAGATGGTCGGCTTGTGCGACTTGGCCGTGTAGAACATCTGCGTCTGCATCAGGCCGTCCTTGACCGCCTTCTGCATCGGAAGCTCCATCTTGTGGGCCACCAGCAGTTGCCGGAAGTCCATGCAGAGCGAGGCGGTGTCCAGGGAGGCGATTCCGCCGATTCCCTTTTTGGCCAGGGCGGAACTGACGTACTCCTTCGCGTAGCGGTCCAGCATGACTTCGTGGACCCGGTAGGCCCGCAGGACCTGCTGGATCTCGGCCATGATGATGTCCAGGTCACTGATCGCCCAACTGCGCCGGCAGGACTCCCCGCACATATCGCGCTGCGGGTCGTAGTGGCAGACCACCAGCGAGAATCGGTCGTTGCCGCTCAGGCCCGACTGGTCGATCCCGGCCCCGTACCGCCATTCGCCGTTGTAAGGGAGCTCCCCAGCCAGGCAGAGGGCGGCGTCCACGTCTTCCTCCCGGAAGGCCGGCTCCACCGACTCGGCGTAGTTGGCCCGCAGTTCCCGGTCGAACGACTGTGGGCTCCGCTTGAACCAGTTGTGGTAGTATTTCGGGTTCTCGCGGTAGAGCTTCGGGGACGCCTCCCAACTGGGGGCGTGCAGGGCCAGGATGCTGGGATCGTCCGCGGCCAGTTGCTCGAGATTGTAGAAGTCGCCCTCCTTGGCGCCGGGGGTCCCGATGCCCCAGAACTGGGCGCCGGGGAACTGACCCTGGGCCCCGCAGGCGGCGTCCCGGATGTCCTCGTCCTTCTTGCGGCCCTCGAACGCGAACTCCGGGTACTCGTCGAAGATGACCAGGGGCGCCGCCGGCCCGCGGACCTTCTTGCTGTTGCAGGGGAACGCCTGAATCTCCGTGCCGCAGAGCAGGGGGATCGTGTCGTTCGTCGGTTGGTCCAGGTGCATCTTCGGATCCAGGCCGCCGATCACCCAGTCCATGTCGGCGTCCTTGAGGATTTCCTGACACCGCTGGGTGATGATCTTCTCGGCCTGGTCCTGGCTGGTCGCGACAATCGCAATCGTCATAACTTCGCTGGGCCGCACGTACTTACGCCAAATCGACCGCGTGCCGCAGTGCAGCGCCTTGATGGCTGCCGCGGTACTCTTGCCGGCCCGGCGCCCGACGCGGCAGATGACGATGTCAGGCACGACGCCCGGCTTGTAGGTCTTGCCCCCGGAGCACCGCTTGAAGTATTCCGGCCACGTCATTTCGACTTCTTTGACCGCGAAGCCGGCACTGGGTACCTCGATGAAGGTCTTGAGCGTCCCTTCCGGCAGCGGGAGCCCGGCGCTGCACCGCAGGACCAACTCCTGGAAGGGGAAGCCTTCGAAGGATTGCTGGAGAAACGAGATGGAGAACTCCATGATGTCGCAGGTCTGGAAACTCTTGCGTGCCGCTTCCCAGACCTCCCGCTTGTGGGCCCGGGACTTCTGGATAGCTTCGTTGTTGCCCCCCGGCTGGAGGTTCCGGATCATCTTGGCCTTCTGTTCCTCGGTCAGGATGCGCTTCTGGCGGGGGACAACTACACCCATAGCTCGCTTTTTGTCTTCGCGGTGACCTTGCATGTCCCCCTTCTACACATCGCGACAGGGCAGATCAAGAAAAATTCCACAATCGGGGAATTACTGGGATTGACATGAGGAAATTGCCTATGTAGGTTCGTCATTTGTGAGTACCGTTATCCTTAATCACCGCTGTCATCATAAGGCGTAAAGACCGGGCCGGCGTGCCGCCATGCCTCAGGGTTACGGACTCACCTCGCCGGCCCGTTGTTTTCTAAGGTTGGGGTGCCCTATGTCCGGTTGGACAAAGCTGTGCTCTACGATCGTTACCAGCAGTATCTGGAGCGAGAATCACGCCACAAGGATCGTCTGGGTAACCATGCTCGCTCTGTCCGATGCTGGGGGCCGGGTGGACGCTGCCATCCCCGGCTTGGCGCGAGCCGCAAATGTCACCCTTCAGGAGTGTGAAGATGCCCTGAAGAGACTGTCATCCCCGGACCCTTACAGCCGTACCCCAGATAACGAGGGCAGGCGAATCGTGGCCGTTGACGGTGGCTGGGTCATTCTGAACTATGCCAAGTACCGTGAGAGGCGAGACCCCGAGAAGAGGCGACAGCAGAATCAGGAAGCCCAGCAAAGGTTCCGCGACAACAATAGAGTAAGCCACCGTAAGCCAAGCGTAAGCCACGAAAAGCCAGAATCAGCCCAAGCAGAGGCAGAAGCAGAAGCAGAGGAAGAAGAAGAACCCCCTAACCCCCTTGTGGGGGATGATGGTTTCCTGCGATTCTGGAAGGCGTACCCCCGGAAAAAGGCCAAGGATGCCGCCGCCCGGGCCTTCAAGAAACGCAAGGTCACCGAGAGCCTTCTGGCTAAGATGCTCGACGCCATCGAAAAGCAGAAGCAGACCGATCAATGGTCGAAGAACGGTGGCGAGTTCATTCCGTACCCGGCAACGTGGTTGAACGGTGGAAGCTGGAACGACGTTGTTGATGCACCGACACGGCACAGCGACCCGGGCAGCCCCGGCATGTACTACGACGAAGAAGATGGAGCGTGGCACCCGGTAATCGTCCCTCCTTCTCAGGAGCTTCTCGACTACATGGACGAGATGTACGCTCTGCGGGCGAAACAAGCACAGGAAGGCGTGAAGGAGCAAGGACAGTGAGTGAGATTGAGTACACCATGAAGCCCGTCGAAGTATTCTACCGCGGTTTTAGATTCCGTAGTCGACTGGAGGCATGCTGGGCTGCGTTCTTTGATCTGTGCAAATGGCCTTGGGAGTACGAGCCGGCCGACTTCGATGGTTGGTTCCCTGACTTCGTCCTTCTGGGCGAGAAGGGCAACCGGATCTTTGTCGAGGTGAAACCGATTGCCGAGGAGTACCTTGCGTTGCAGGGTAGGATCGACCGAAGTGGCTGCCAAGACGAGTGTCTGATTGTTGGTCTCTGCCCAACACTCCTATGCACTGATGGATTCTCTGACGAGTGCAGGCTTGGCTGGCTCCGAGAAGGAGATTGGTGGTCGGAGGCAGTCCTGTTTCGGCCAACCACCGAAAAGTGCGGATGCTCAAAGCTGAATGATCGCGAGATCGCCAGTCGCTACCCGATTGATTTCTGCCACGCGCTGGGATCTTACGAGTTGCGAATGAGCGGACTCTATGATGGCGACCACTACCTCGGGCTGATGGACCGGGATGAGGTGTGCCAATGTTGGGGCCTTGCCCACGAAATGACTCGGTACGATCCGTTGTAGGCCAACTATGCTCGACAGAACAAGTAAATCATGCTTGCTGGCAGAGTTGGAAACTGCCGGCGCCAAGGTCAAAGCAGACGGCCGGGAGATCCTGTGTCCCTTCCACGAGGACAAACACCCATCCGGCGGCGTCTACCAGCGCGAGGACGGCACATGGTCGTACAAGTGTCATGCGGCGTCCTGCGGTTTCTGCGGGGACGTGTTCGATGTCGTGGCCCGGTCGGAGAACAAGCCTGTCGGAGACGTTCTCAAGGATCAGGACCCCAAGGGCACGGCCGGGACGCACGGCAAGCACGAAGAGAAGAAGCCCCTCAAGGTCTACGAGAGCGTGGAGGCCATCGTCGCCATCGTCCCAGGGAACCTTGAGGCCCGGTACTCGTACACGAACCCGGTCACGCGCACGCCCGACCTCGTTGTGCTGCGCTACCGCAAGGACGGCAAGAAGGCGTTCTGGCAGGTTTCGCCGCGGGGGACCGGCTGGGTACTCCAGCGACCGGCCGGGCTCCTGCCGCTCTACAACCGCATCGAAGTCTCCAAGTCGCCGCGGGTCGTGGTGGTCGAGGGTGAGAAGTGCGTCCAGGCCCTGCGTGACTGCGGCCATGTCGGAACGACCAGCCCCATGGGGGCAGGAAAGGCTTCCTACGCGGACTGGGCCCCCCTGGCCGGCAAGACCGTCTACCTGTGGCCGGACAACGACGATGGCGGCATCAAGCACATGGAGGACGTGGCCAGCATTCTCGACCGACTGGACCCTCCGTGCCGCGTCGGATGGATCGACCCGCGGAGTCTTAACCTGCCGCCCAAGGGGGACGTGTACGACTTCACGATCCAACTGGTCGAGGAACTCCAACACGAGGCTGTAGAGACTGTGCTGGAGTCTGCGGCGCCGATGGGGGCGGCCCGGGAACTGGCGGAACTTCTGGAGGACACCATCAGCGGCAAGCGCACGGCCGTCTCTTGGCCATGGCCGGCCCTGACGGACATGAGCAAGGCCCTGTTGCCCGGCACGGTGACACTGTTCTGTGGGAGCCCAGGGGCGTCAAAGTCTTTCGCGATCTTGCAGGCCATGCGCCACTGGTACTCCATCGGCGTCAAGGCGGTCGTCTTCGAGTTGGAGGAAGACCGAGCCTACCACCTGAACCGTCTGCTGGCCCAGGAGTGCGAGAACGGGGAACTGACCGAACCGGACTGGGTCCGCAGCCACCCACAGGAAGTGCGGCAGGCGATGGAGACACACGCGGTCATGTTGAACGAGATCGGGCGTCGGATCTACTCGGCGCCGGAGGCCCAAGTCGAGTACAAGGCTCTGATCGAGTGGACCCAGTTGCGGGCCAAAGAGGGCAACCGTGTCATCGTGATCGATCCCGTGACCGCCGTGGCCCCCGTACGAGACGTGTGGCTGGCGGACAGCGAGTTCCTATTTAGGATAAAGACCCTGGCCCGGGAGCACCAGTGCTCGATCCTGCTGGTGACGCACCCGCGCAAGGGCAGCAAGGGCGGCAGCATGGACGACCTGGCCGGCGGCGCCGCGTTTCAGCGCTTCAGCCAGACGCTCCTGTGGCTGGACTGCTTCAAGAGCCCCAAGTCCTTCGCGGTCAAGACAAGCTGTGGACGCATGACGGTCAAGTGCAACCGCAGTCTGCACCTGTTCAAGTGCCGCAACGGCCGCGGGACCGGGTCGGCCGTGGCTATGAATTGGATGGGATCGTCGCTCAAGTTGGCGGAACAGGGGATTGTAATTTCCGAGAAGAAGCAGAAGGATGAACCGGACGACGACTTCGCCCGTCAACCCGGCGAGGAAGGCTGAAATGAACCAAGAGATTCAGAGCGTGTTGAGCGGAGAGAAGCAGGAATACGTGGTGTGCGGGGACTGCCTGGAAATCCTGCCGACGCTGCTGGATGGGTGCGTGGATCTGGTTTGCACGGACCCGCCGTATGGGATCGACTATCAGTCCACCAGGCGGACTGATAGAAGCCAATGGAAACCAAAAATCGCGAACGACAAAACCCCTTGCCTGGAATGGCTCCCTATGGCGGGGGGGGGCAGGCTGGTTTGCTTCTGTCGCTGGGACGTGGAGGCTGACTTCGTGATGGCGATTCGAGAAGCAGGTTACGACATCAAATCACAGGTCATCTGGGACAAGATGATTCACGGTATGGGCGACCTTGAAGGTGAGTTTGCGCCGCAACACGAGAACATTGTGTACGCTACGAAGCAACGGTGGACTTGGCCCGGAAGTCGCCCCAAGAGCATTTTGCGATTCCAGCGAGTCATGCCCGAATGTCTGGTGCATCCAAACGAGAAGCCGGTCGAGTTGTTGTGCGAATTGATTTCGTGCTTGTCGATCACAGGCGATCTTGTTCTCGACCCCTTCTGTGGATCTGGCACAACCTGCGTAGCCGCCAAGATGCTCGGCCGTCGCTACATCGGCATCGAGATCAGCCCTGAGTATTGCGAGATAGCACGACAGAGACTTGAGGCCGTGGATACCGGAGTCCCCGTCAAAGAAGCCCGCGCCGGTCAACTCCCCCTCTTCGGTCCCCCAATGAAACAGGGCGTCGAACCTCGCGATCCGACGCCCCGGCAATAAGGAGTTGGCACTTGTCAGAACCGCATGGGCCACTGGAGCCCGACCCACCACGTCAGACCGCTCTCGGCGATCACCTTGTCGGCCGACGCGATCTTGCCCCCGTCGAAGATGGCGTAGCCCACCTCGACCACCAGCGGCCCCAGCCGGGCCCCCAGCAGAGGCGTAGTCTCCGCTTCCGGCCCCCCTATCAGATGGCAGGCCCCCACTTCGACGGCGCCGTAGGCCGAGGCGTGGAGCATCTCCAGGGTCTCCCACCACGACGCCGGGACCGGGATGATCCGCGAAATGCCCGCTTGAACGGTGCCGCTCAGGTCCAACTGACCGCGGACGCCGCCGGCCCAGATGTTCGTCGGGTCCAGGTCATTCCAGGTGACGTAGGGACCAACCATGCCGACGTTGGGATCGCCGAAGCCGACCCAGCCTTTGAGGAACTGGTCGTTGCCGACGACGCTCGGGGTGATGCCCAGGCCATACGTGGTGGAACAGAGCAACATCAGGAACAACATGACGATGATGCTGACTGCGAACTTCATGATTCAATCCTTTCCTTCAGCCGTTTTGTTCGAACTCATCCCCAGGGTACGCCCCTGGGACGCGGGCGTCAACCGGCCCTCTTCTTGCCGCGGGTCCGCAGGCCGGACTCCAGCAGGTACTTCCGGCTCTTCCGCAGGCCCAGGACGCTGGCCTTCTTGCGGATCGCGGAGTCCGTGTGACGCCCACCCAACAGACCCTCCAAAAAGGCGTTCGAGGGATTCTTGTACTCCTTCCGCAACACGCGGAGGTCTTCCTTCGTCCACTTTCCCATACCGTTCCTTTCAAAGAGTAAGTGACGTTGTAGCTCACAAGCAATCATAGTCTGTCCCGCATGTCAACAAAAATAGTCACAAGGTCGAAAGAGTTCTGTTGCGGAGCGTCACAAGGTAGGGTAGCCTGTGACGCATGGTTGGAAACCGCAGCGATTTGGAAAGGCCCTGACGTGAGAACTACCGCGAAAGACTTTGCCCGATTCAAGGACGAGTTCCGGCGCTGGCAGAAGTTGCTGGGGTTGACGGATTGGCGCATGCGGTTCCATCACGAACCACTGGACAACAACGCGGCAGCATGTGTCACCCCGGACTGCCAGGCCAGGGTTTCCGGTGTGTATCTGGGATTCACGATAGACCACGATGTTGCCGAAGCGGCCCGGCACGAGGCTCTGGAACTTCTACTGGCGGACCTTGGCTGGCTCCCGTCCCAGAGGTATGTGCGCGAAGAGGAAGTCAACGTCGCGCGGCACATGGTTATCCGCCGGCTGGAGCATCTGTTTGACGAAAGGGGTGAGAAGTGAAATCGCTTGAAGCCTACTTCCTCGACGCATGGCGTGACCTCGCCGGACTTCCCCTGGTCGAGGACTCAACCTGGCAGTTCCTCTGCGATACACAATGGTCGCCGCGGTTCGAGCAACTAATGCGCAACCGGCTCATCATGGGCTCTCTGCGGTACGAGACGTTCGCCGAGAAACGGGAGAACTTCAATTATGACTGTGCGACTGAGGCCATCAAGAGAATCCTCCGTTACCAGCAGGACGGCAACAAGGAGCACCTTGTCGATGCCGGGAATATGTGCCTGCTGCAATTCGAGTTCGGCCCGGGACAGTTCCGGCCGCAGGACGACGGGGAACATGCGAAAAGGAGATCCTTTCAATGATTGAGAACCGCCCACTGGTGTACCTTGCCTGCCCCTATTCTGACCCGGACCCTGCTGTGCGCGAGGCTCGCTTTCATGCCAGCAACCGCGCCGCTGCCAAGTTGATGAAGCTCGGATACATGGTCTTCGCCCCAATAAGTCACACGCACCCGATCGCAGTTGACGGCGATCTCCCGAAAGGCTGGGACTTCTGGGAACAGTACGACCGGGCCGTGCTCTCCTGCTGCAATCGGATCGGCGTGCTGAAACTGCCGGGCTGGGATAAGTCGGTAGGTGTAGCCGCGGAACTCAAGATTGCCAGCGAGATGGGTATTGTGGTGGAGTACCTGGGAGAGGAGTTTTCCCGATGACTACCCCCGACTCCCTCCAGGCGGTGCTGGCAGGCCAAGAGCAGGGGTGCGTGGTCTGCGGGGACTCGCTGAGCATCCTCGCCGACTTGCCGAGAGCCGCGATGATCTTTGCAGATCCCCCCGACAACTTGGGCGTGGAATACGACGGCTTCGAGGATCACTGGGCCAGTGACGACAAATACACGGGCTGGCTGCTGAACTTGTGCCTGACCGTTCTATCCTGCGAGCCAGAAGCCTTCTGGATCAGCTACTACTGGAAATGGGACTTTGCTCTCAAGGGCAAGCTCGCTAACGGCGGCGTGCTGGGCTATCAGGTCAAGCCCTATGTCTGGTGGTACACGTTCGGCGTTCACAATTCACACGACAACGCGTCGTGCTTTCGTCCCATGCTGCGGTTCTCGCGGCCGGGGAAGAAGTGGAACACGAGCGATATTCGCGAGCCGTCCGCACGAACGCGAGTCTACGAAGATGAACGCGCTGACCCAAAAGGCAGAGTTCCCGGGGATGTATGGGACGGCGTCTGGGAAGAGTCGCGCGTCTGTGGGACGTTCAAGGAAAAGCGTAAGTGGCACAAGAACCAGCACCCCGAAGCTCTGGTTGGGCGCATGATCCTGATGAGTACCCAGCCAGGCGATCTCGTGATTGATATGTGTGCCGGGACAGGCACAGTCCACCGTGTCTGCAAGCGGCTGGGCCGGCGATGTATCGGCATCGACATCAGCGAGTTCTATTGCCGCAAGATCGCCGAAGAGAATGGACTGCCGCTGGTGATGACAGAGACGGAAAAGGAATCTCTCCCCCTCTTCCCGGCCGCGAAAGGAGATGGGCAGTGAAGCACTTCCCGTATGATATTCACAGATGTACCGGGGATGATTGCCCAGAGAAAGCGGAATGCGATTGCTGGTTGCACCGTGACGACACGGAACCCAATGAACAGAACCTGTTTGACTGGAAGCCGGAACTCGCAAACCTGTGCCGGGTCGCGCGTGACTTGGAAGGAGCCTGACATGACCACCCTACAGCAATTCCGCGAAGAGACCAAGAGACTGTGCGACGCGCTACCAGAAGGCAAATTGGCCGTCGATTACGACAAGCGAGTCGAAGGTGCTGACCAGATTGTCCTGGAAGGGACAGCCAGCACAGTGGCGTTTATGTCAACCGGCTGGAATCCTGATGATAGCGACGATCCGACGAATCCGTATTCGGAGTTCTTTGCCGCTTCCCGCCTCTCTCTGCCCAAGGCCCTGCGGATCATCGAGGCTATCTACGATGACTTCTCCAAAAGAGAAGATGGTGGAGAAGAGGACGGAAAACAGATTATTTGGGTGGCCGAGCGTATCCTGAATGAGCCGCCGGCAGAAAGGAAGAAGTGATATGAGCGAAACCATCCAGTCATTCAGAGATTCATCGCTGGCCGAGAAGGACCGGCAGATAGCCACCATCAAGGCCGAGAACGTAGACCTGCGTGGCGACTTGGACGCTGTGCGGATTGATGCACAGAAGTGGCACGACATCCTCCGAAACGGCCTACGATTCACCGATGGGTATCCGGGCCCAGAGCGAGTCGCGTACTATTGGTGTGGCCCAGATGGTCCGCCGCCGTGCGGATGGTCGGTCAGAGATGGACTGTTTGCCGCCCTCACGGCCGAGAACAAGCAGTTGAAGCTAGATTGCCATATTACTGGAGTCAACTACAATTCCGCGATGGCCGCGGAGGCCAGGGCGGAGGCTGCAAATGCCACACTGAAGGCTGCCATTGGAACTCCCGAGGTCTATGCCGGCGTGATTACGCGCGTCGTGGAGGACGAACTGGGCGCACTGCGGGTGAGGGTGAAGAAGCTGGAGGAAGCCGTGCAGGAAGCTCTGAGCCAAGCTGAGGCGGAATGGGCGACCGTGCGTAATCACCCCGGAAGCTCTCTAGCTGCGGACGTGGCGTACTACCGGGACGCTCTGACTGTACAGGATGGCATGAACGCTGCCGCTGCCCAAGAGAAAGGAGCCAGTGACAGCATGAGCGAAGAACTAGAACTGTACGGACTGGATGGTTGGGAACATCTGGAGACGGATGTAGACGCCGTTGTTGAGCGGGCCATTGACGATGCGTGCGAGAAAGCAGGGGAATCATTCGGTACGATTGCGGCTCGGATCACATGGCCGCTGCGAATCGGAGTCTACCACCGCATGACGTTGCCCGAGCCGGAACGGCTGGCGACGCAGATACTGGATAACCTGCTGGACTATCTGGACGAGGACTATGGAGATCCTGAAGGAAATCATATCTCTAAGTCTACCCCTGCCATGCAAGAGGCTGCTCTAGCCTGTGCCAAGGTGGTACGTGAATGCTACGTAAGTTGGGCCTGCGAGCCAACCGGAAAGGTCATCACGGTCACTCAAGAAGAGGCTCGGGCCATGTGCGGCGACGAAGGGCCGGTGGCACCATGACCGAGGAACCAAACGTAATCTCGATCAAAGAGCCATTCTCCGTGAAGCCACGGGCGTTCGAGCAGGTCTCCTGCAAGCACATGCGGATACTGTTGGACGATGCTCGTCGGGTAGTTGAGTGCGAGGATTGCGGGGTCATCATGGACGCCTACGACTACCTGAGGTCTTACGGAAATCGCGTCCTTGGGCATTGGACTCGTATGGGACACAGTGCTCGGGAGCAAGTGGTATGCCTTGAACGAGAAATAGAAGAATTGGTCCATCGCAAACGCAGCCTGAAGGCATCCGTCCGGCGTGCCGAGAAGACAGGAAAGGAACCGGCGACAACATGACCGAGATGAAGTTTAAGCTCAAGAAAGACGGCAAGATGACCCCTGACTTTCTGCTTGCGGCCATCCAAAAATTGACGCAGAAGTTGGGGCATGTCCCATCTGATTCCGAGATGGACGCCGATAAAGAATTTCCAAGCACGAGACCGTTTCGCCGTGTATTTGGATCTTGGGGGAACGCGCTGCGAGCTGCTGGGCTTGAGCCACAGAAGCCACGCCCTTCCGCGAAATGCTTGGCAGCAGTAAGTAGAGCCAAGAAAGGAAAGCGTAGTGACAACTGGAAGGGTGGAAGAACAGTGTCCAATGGATATGTTCTGGTCTATAGGCCGGATCACCCCAACGCAACGAAGAAGGGGTATATTCGTGAACATCGCCTCGTGGCATCAGAAATCCTTGGAAGACCATTGACTCCCGCAGAGGATGTCCACCACGGCAACGCGAAGAAAGACGACAACAGTCCTGGCAATCTGGAAGTGAAAACCAAGGCAGACCACACGCGATTCCACCATAAGGGCCATCCAAAGAAGGACCGCAAAACGTCCCACTGTAAATATCCGGGCGGCGGAAAGCCAGCGACTCCGGTGCATCACCTGTGCAAGAAGCACTACAAGAGGCAATGGCGGAGAAAGCAGAGCGGGCTTATCAGTGACATCGAACTCATCGAGGACCAGGCGCAGGGGAGGGTGCCATGAAGAAGTACCCCAAAGAATCCATTGCCCCGGTAATGGACACGCGCCAACCGATTTTTAGTGGCGATCCATCCGTGAGCATGTGGGACGAGATCAACAACGCGAGGACTGTAGCAGAATTACGGCGGGCCCTCTACGGTGTCTGCTGTAAACTCCAGCAAATGGAGAGCCGCGTGGATCACAAAGAGGACAGACACAGGAGGAAGTTATGACCACCTACACCCTACCCCAACTTCTCGCCGACGAGACCACGCTGCGACGGGCGGCGGGAGAGTGGCTGGGACCAGTACGTCCAGACTGCAACAACTGTGGAGTTTGGCGAAAGTGCACTGATACCCCAGTCGCCGACTTCGGCTGCTGGAGTCCACAAGAGGACATGAAACCCCTGCCGATGATCGCCGATGAACTGCTTCACAAGTTGTTGCCCCGTGAGCGTTACTTGATATTTGAGGTCATCCCGCAGGTCCATGAGTTTGCCGAAGTCCCTGGATTCTGCTCGATTGGCGAGATGGAGTACAAGTACGCCATGTGGTTCTTCTGGGCATCTCCCTCCGAGCAGGCGGCCTGCGTGATTCTGGCGTTGCAGAAAGGAAGGGGGAGCAAATGAGCAACAATCCCCCGCGAGAATGTGACACGTGTGTCCGGCGCTCTGATTGCCCGATTCGTAGGCCCATGCCGGGATTGCGATGCTATAGCAGATCAAACCAGCGTCCTGGCGGCTGGCGTGACGTGTTCGATGAGATTGACTACTCCTGGTACGCGGGCAGTCCCGGGGACAATGTGTATGTGTATGGATGAGGTGAGCAAATGAGAATCAGTGCGAAGCTCATTTTTGCATGGTACGACATCTGGGTAGGTCTGTACTGGGACCGTAAGGGAAGACGGCTATACTTCTTCCCAGTGCCAATGTTGGGGGTGGTCTTCTATGGAAAGGTGCAGCCATGATCTGCTCCACCGACATACCCGTCAATCGCCGCGCGTACGAGAGGAACTACTTGCGCATCTGGGGATGGAAGTGTCCGAAATGCAGCGGCCCTGATGGCGTGTCAGGATTCGCCTGTCACTTGTGCCTCGGCGTCGGCTACATCCCGAAACCCAAGAAGACCAGGAGAACGAAATGAGCAGAAGCGCAACAAGCAAGATCGCCGGGCAACACTACACAGAGACAGCCTGCAACTTCACCTGTCTGTCCTGCGGGAAGAAATTCCCTGCGCGATACCCCGAACGCCGAACAAGTGCAGGCGGAAACAATCTTCGGGCCGTGTACGCTTGGGAAAACTTCAAATCGCACATGTCTGCGTGTTGGGCCAAAAAGGAATAGGAGAAGTAAATGAGCAACACGATCAAGCGATACAGGCTCGCGCAACCCATGACAACTGAGGAATATGCCGAGGGATTCTTGGTCACGTTCCCCGACCACGAGGCCGACTGCCAGTGCCGCATCGCGGAGGCCGTGCAGAAGGAACGGGAGAGGTGCCGGCGGGAAGAGGTCAAGCCGCTACTCCGTGCAGCCCAGCGAGTTTTGGCCGCTGACGGTAATATTCACCCGGAGGCGGAGTCGCGGGCATTGGCCGATCTAAGGCGAGCGGCGACGTCCGTCCAGAAGATCCAGGAGGAGAACCCCACCAATGGATAACCCCAAGCAACCATTCGATGAGGCCGACGTGCTGCTGAGATTCACACTGCCTGCCATGCCTGAGCGTGAGCGCAAGATGAAGAATATAGCTCTGGAGTACGTCGTTGTACGTGAGCCTGATTCTCCGTGTGAAATCATGACCTACGGGCGATTCTCTGACAGCATCTGGCGTGATACGTTGCACGACGATCCGATCATTGCCCACCTTCTCCGCGAACTCGCCGCGGCGAAGAAGGAGAACGAGAGGCTGAGCGGCCTACTCGGTGTCATAGCGAGAGCATCTCTGCGACTGCTTGACGCCACAGAACGCGGATCAGACACTGTGATGGTCAGTAAGAGCGAAGCTCGGCTGATTGAGCAGTACCTCGCTCCCTAGCCCGCCCAGGAGCAGCAGGAAACCCCTGCCATGAAGCCACAGGCCCCGCCGGCGCCGGGATCCGTCCCCCAACCGGCCCTAGGCACCACCGGGAACGATCGGCCCGCGTAGGGGCCAGGAAGGCACGGGTGAGCACGGAAGGTCGCGACATCGTCCTCGACAATGACGACGCGGGGCGGTAGGATGGCGGCATGATGATAACGCAACCAATCCTGTGCAGATCCCCCTGGGTGGGCCCAAGCGGCAACGCCGGCAGCGCCATGCGTGCGCCATCATCCACCTGGGGGTTCTTTTTGCCTGGACCATCCCATGGACATTGACCAAGCCCTGCAAACCGCCACGAAACGGGCAATCGCGGATTCCCTGTCGCGACAGAACTTGTACGAGGACGGCCACAACAAGCTCATGTTCCGGCTCTGCCAATACCTGCTCGCCGTGCCTGGAGCTCGAGAGTTGATCTCCGACGAGCTGGAACCGTACGCCCTGGCATTCTTCAACGCCTGTCGCGAACACGCCGGCGCCGCGTGGAGCGAGCAGTGGGCCATCTCCGAGTTCTTCGACCTGTGGGACCACGGCAAGGTCAAACACCCCAAAGGATTTGCCATCATGGAATCGATCGAAAAAGCCCGCTCCCTGCCAACCCCGCCCGAGCTCGAGCACTATACCGACCAACGGCTGCTGTTGCTCGCCAAGTTCTGCCGCGTTCTGGCCGAAAACCGCCGGCAGAACGGGCGGTTCTTCCTGAGCCATCGCGATGCTGCTAAAGTCATCGGAATGTCCGTATGGTGCGCCGGGGTCGCCATCCACCGTCTCTGCCGCGACGGGATCATCCGGGAAGTGAAACCAGCAGACAGAGCCCACCGGAAGGCCCCCGAATACAAATACACCGCGCCGTGCGCAGGAGGCACAGGAAGCGCAAGAGGCGCATGATACACAGGGATCACAGGAAAGAAGTAGGAAGCGTTTCGCAATTCGCTGATTCTGTTCGCTCCGCACGGTTGGAAGAGAAGAGGCTGCCAGAGAAGAGGTTGCGCCAAAATCACAACTGGCGCTGTCAAAAACACGTCAATCGGGTTCCTTGGGTAGTGGAAAAATGGGATCCTTCAGGCAGAGGCAGAGCCCAAATTCCCCCATAGGGTAGTCTGGGTAGCGAGAAACCCATCGGCAAGGCTTGTCGGGTACATTGGGTAGCGAGAAAATGAGATGATACACGTACGCTGACTCGGCCGAATTCCCCCCTGACCCCCTGCGGGACGGGTCCCCTCTGGCACCAGATGAGCCCAAAACACGCATCATACCCCCTAGGGCTAGTGTGTGCTCTAAAGGCATGCGCAAACAGGCTCAAACCAGGGCTGTAGAGTATAGGTAATGGGCATTATCTATACTATGGGCATGAGCAGCACGTAGCACCTGGCATCGCGCCCGATAATGGGCGCGCATACGATCTGAGCAGCAGCGCATACGCGAGCGCGACCATGATTTGTCCCTCCTGTCCACCTCATGACAATTGTGTCCAAGTCTCTGACATGCACGTCCAGGTGTGTGACGTTTGTGTCCTACGCGCCCGGAAATGGGCGCAGACCTCGATATAGGGCGGGGTGCATGTGCTCAGAATGCCGGCGGGGGTCTACTGCTGCCCGAGTTTATCACGCCAGTCGATGGTGCTGGCAGCGTCTCCGCTATCCCCGGCCGCTTGCTCGCCCCCGGGCTCGTTCGGGGCTTGGGCGTGGTCTTGGGGGCCTTGCCGGGCCTGCTTGCGTGGTCTCATGGTGATAACGCCAGCATCCCGCATTGCCTGATAGCAGCAGCCGCACACGTAGACGGTCTGGCCGTTGATCGTGACTTTGTACGGTCTTTTGGTGGTCTTTTGCATGCCTTTTGAGTCTATCCGCCCGCTAATCCTCAGGCAACGAAATTATCTCCAAAAGATTTATCGCTTGCAAGCTGTTGCTATTACGTGACTTACGGTGAGTGCGAAAATAAATCCCTTAATAAGTGTTGACAAACAGTATAGTATCCGATACATTATCTATCAGATGGCTGACGTGGTGGCCAGCCTGAAACGGTGAAAGCACAAATCAAGAGGTGAAAGCAATGGCAACGACTGGCGAACTCATCAAGACATGGCGCAAAGACGGATTCACGCTGCGGCTGTTCGACACTGGCAAGGTTTCGGAAACGAACAAGACCCAGCTTGCCTACGAATTCAAAGACGGCCGCAACGTAGTATTCGCAGGTGGCAATTTTTGGGCTTCTCCCTGCCACGCTATCGACAGCTTGGAGACAATTTACGAGCTTCTCGGTTTCCTGTCTGTGGGCGAAGGTGACGTTGATAGCGAATACTTCAAGGACTATACCCCCGAACAGATCGCTTGGCGCGACTCTGACAGACGCGAACAGCTTTCCCTGCTTGTTTGCGATTTTGAGGAACGCAGATCACGTTAGGCTTTCACCCGGGGCCACACCAGCCCCCTGGATCGCCCCGCGGCTTGGCCGTGCCTGCAAAAGGACGCGGGGCATTAGATCGACGTGAACCACCGTAGAGATAGGAGGTAATGACGATGATTACCGTAACAAATGAGAGCGAGCGTACTGTGATGGTGGCTATCAACCACGACCGCGATGGCTGTGCCGAGCAAGGCGGGGTTTGCGACAGGCTCGTACGAGTCAACAAGCATAACGTAGGTATGCCCACAACGGCCGCGCTGACCGATACCATCAACGACCACGGGACCACTTGGGAGCATCGGATTGTCGAGTATGTCCGGTCCCGCAACTGGTACGGGGACCAGACCATCCGCAATGGGCATGTTATCCGGTAACCCCCTCTCTGCCCGCCGTGGGCCCGCCTCGCCGAGACAGGCCCGCGCTGTGCAGAACGAAACCGAAACGAATAAAGGGAGGTAACAGACCATGAAATGGCCAAACAAGGACAGCCGAACTATAGTGCGGATTATTGACAGACTCATCAATCAGGACAAGGGCTTTGATCGTGAATGTCGCGTGGTAGCACGCATCATGCACCGAATTGGCGCGGCTGCACGAATAGTCACAGAGCGCCGCCGGTACTGGTTATCCATGAGTTAAATCTAATATCCATCCGACCGACTAACCCCGCACCACCAGGAGACCCGAACAATGGCAAAGACGAACGCAACACCGAGAACGTGGCGAGCACAGCCCACCGCAGGACATGACATCCACGGCCAAACCGCCGTCTACGATGAGGCAACAGGCAAGGACATTGCGATTGTCTACGATGGAGACGCGCACGCTGACTTGATTGCCGCCGCACCGGAACTGCTGGAAGCCTGCCAAGACCTTCTTGAGTATGCCGTGATTTTGTCGGCCGAGTACCTCGACAATTTCGCCAGTTGGCCAAACAACAAAGCAATACAGGGGTGGCCGAAAGAGCGATGGTTGAAGGCTCTTGATGCGTCCCGGAAAGCCCGTGCCGCGATCGCCGCCGCCCTCGCCCATTGACCCGAAGACAGGAGGAAAGACCCATGAAAACGCAACGCGACATCTGCGAAGCAGCCTATCGGGAATGGCTGCGATTCAACACGCAACATCCGGACACCCTCTACTTTATCCGCTTGGGTGACTTCTACGAGACCTTTGACGGAGACGCAGAGACCGCCGCGCAACGCTTTGGCTTGACGGTGACACGCCGAGAGCCGCCAAGCCCTCTGGCATTAACTGGGCTCCCTTACACCCACGCAAACGAGTACCTGAGACACTTGGTACAGAACGGGCATAAGGTCCGGGTAAATGAGAAGCTGCAAATGGAACTGATAGCCGTTTGACGGCCCCTCCTCCGCGCCAAGGGCATGGCGTGGGGCCAGTGACCGTGAACGAAACCTGAACAGTACAGGAGGCAACGAACATGGAACGTATCATCATCACTATCGAGACAGGCAATGCAGCATTCGAGGACTCACCCACGGGCGAAATCGGCCGCATCTTGCGGGACCTGGCTGACCGCTTCGAGCAGAACGGAATACCGGACGGGAATCTGCTGGACATCAACGGAAACGTCTGTGGCTCGGTACAGGTGGACTGATGGCAAAGACCTACACCATCCAGAAACAGGCCGTCATTGACAATCGCGTCACGGTGGCTATGTCCGTTCAGAAGGTCGGCTTGCCGAACAAACGCGCCGCCGTTCTCTCTTGCGGGGCTCGCAACCCGAGACTCTGTGAACACCTGCACGGAATGGACATTTGGACCGATGATGACGGTTGGACTTACCTTGTGATCGTAGGAAAGGAGAATTGACCGATGGATACCTACACCATACAGAGACACAAGATCGAAAACGCCCTGGACTCCTGTGGCCTGGGGTATGATCTACAGCAGCGCCTTGACGTTACCATGAAGCGGATTGCCGTACTGGCTGCCGATGTGTGTGCAGCGTCAACAACCCAAGCTCTGCACGACGCACTCACGAACAGGCCGCAAGGGATCGTCAACGATAGCGTGGGCAAAGACGACGCAGAGCGAGCTTTTGTCTCGGGTGTCGTATCCATATTGGGGGCTCTTGTCGAGTGGGACATCTGTGATGCTCGCCGGATCGCGGCCGACCTGCTGGAGGACGTGAACGACCACGAGAAGGCCGCCGAGGTGCGCGAGTGGTCGAACGCTGACGTTGTGGAAGAACTGGAAGAGGAATGATCGTTTACCACCCTGGCCCGCCGCCAGCACGGGGCGGGCCGAGACCAGGAGACCGCCATGAAACACATCTGCATCACCCTGGCCCTACTGCTGGCCGGCTGCACCGCGACCAAGCCCCGGCCGGCCCCGCATGATCCACACTGGGACGAATGGCCGCGGAAACAGCAGGCCCAGGTGCAACGTGAGTACAAACGCACGGGCGAGCTTTACCGATACGATCCGAACCACGAATGAGATTGGAGAACAGATGGAGACGAAACATACACCGCAGCCCTGGGACCTTTTCCGCACGCCGGAAGGGGTCCTGTACATCGTCCTGACCGTCCACGAGGGATTCATCGAGACGGTCACACCCGGGCCTCACGCTCAGCCGGATTTGCGCCGCAGCCCGGATATGGACGAGGATGAGTTCGTAGGAAACGTGCTGGCCCTGCCGGATCTGGTGGAGTATGGGTCTGCTGTGCTTGAGATCATCAGATCGGCACAGGCCAAACTTGGAGTGCAAATCAGTGACGCATCTGGGCTATCCCACATTGGGTATGCTGGAGTCCTCGGGCAGTTTCGCAAAGCTCTCGCCCGTGCCACCGGCCAGCCCTGAACAGCCCGCACGGCCCGGGCGCAAGGGAGTGCGCCCCGGCAGTCTGTGCTGTGTGTTGCAGCCGGAAGTGGATGAGATAGCACGAAGGGAGGCACAAATGGACGCGGGAATGGCTCGTTTATACGTGCAGGAGGTGCTGGAGGCGTTTGGACCGGAGTTCGTGATGAGAGAAGTGCAGGAGTGGCAGGCCGCCCGGGTACAGGCAGACCATGCCGCGGCGCGCAAGCTCATGGGTGGCAAATGGATCGTGAAGTCTGGATCTTGATGGCCTGGGTCATGTTGGCCCTGGCCCTGGGTAGTGTTTGACAGATTGGAGGCAGTATGAGGACCGCATTTGCGTGCCTCGCTGCCGCGATCGCTAGCGCGGGATTGGCGACGGTGAGGGAAGGAAAGGCGCCCACGGATGAAACGATCCTGGGTGAAGTGGCGGACGAGTACAAGCTCAAAGGGGACGCACGAAAGCTCTTGTTCGTGATCCTCCGCGTCGAGAACGGAGGCCCGGGGCGCGAAATGGGCGTCTTGACGCCAGCGGCACAGAGGTACAAGGGCAACCATGCCGCGTCCCTGCGTCTCCAGGCCCGCTGGGCGGCCGGAACGATCGCCAAGCGGTACACGGGAGACCTGGCGGCGTTCGCAGCCGCCTGGAGCCCGGTAGGGGCCAAGAACGACCCGCACGGCTTGAACCGGAATTGGCTGCGGAACGCCAAGAAGCTGATGGAGGGGAAATGACATGGAGAAGCTGGTCGTTGGAATGTGCATCGGATTCAGCATGGGCGCCGGAGTAGCCATGGTCGTATCGGGAATCGTCAAGGATTGGCTCGGTGTGCGGCGTACGCTGGCCGAACTGGATCGGGAGATTGCGGCAGACAAGGTGACCGAGGCCAAGCAGTACCACCAGGCCGAGGCGTGCCGGCTCATCCGGCAAAACAGACAGGAAGCCCAAAGGGCGGAATAGGAGATCGACAGCATGAACAACACCAAACCCATCAAGCCCGCGACCCTCTACGTCGTCTGTCCCTCGTGCCGGACAGTGGCCGGGGAGTGCGAGACGGCGGCCGAGGTCGCCCAGTGGCCCACCTGTGCGGCGTGCGGGATGGCCACGACGATCAGGAAGACAGACCCGCGCCGCAAGCCGGCCCACCGGGGAGGCATCGACCCGTCGAAGTATTTCCTCCCCGAAGAGATGGAGAAGATCCGGGATTACGTCCGCACGCTGGCCAAGTTCCGCAGCAGCCGTGAAGCTCAACGGACTTGGCTCATGCTCGAAATGCTGGCCTGCACAGGAATCCGTGCGTTTGAACTCTGTCAGTTGGAGCTGCGGGACCTGCCGCACACCGGCGGCCCGGCCACGCTCTACGTCCGCGACGGCAAAGGCTCTGTCTCGGCACCGGTGGACATTCCGACCGCACTGGCCGAGGTCATCATCGACTACGTCGCCCAGTGGCGGGCCGGGGACTCCGCAGAATCGACGCTCTTCGAGTCGCGCACAGGGGAGCCCTTGAAGTACCTCGTCCTGTACCGCAAGCTCGTGCGGATTGGAGAGGACCTGAAACTGCGGGCCCGGCTGACGCCCCACACCATGAGACGGAGTTTCGGGGTTGGTCTGTACGCGCTCGAGCACGACCTGCTGCTGGTCAAGCGGCAGTTGCGGCACGCATCGATCAAAACGACCCAGCGATACGCCGAGACGCTGCCCGCGAACGCCCGGCGGCAGATCGAACGCATGGGCTGACCGGCGCAAAGGACTGGCCGGGGTATCACGGAGCCCCGGCCCTTGCGGGCTGGATCGACGTACACCTTCTGGGGGTCTTTTGGCCCCAACACCCAGATCGCACCCTTGCACATGGATAGGTACTGCGTGGCCTTGCCCTTCTGGATGTAGGAACCGAGGATCTTGGCGGCCCCCGGCCTAAACTTGTTGCCCAGCAGCATCATGCGAATGTTGTCGGCGGGGACGTAGATACCCTTAGCGTCCCTATACGCCTTGTTGCGCCACTCCATCTTCCATGCATCCTTCCCTCTATGCTTGGCCCCGCCCTGCTCGACCTCTTCCGGGTTGTAGAAGCGGTCCATCATCAAAGGAACCTGCCCCGTGAACGTTGCCTTGATCGTGTACATGGTTTTCCCTTATATTGTACTTGTTTTACTCTTCATCTTTCATGTCACTTCTCCACGTCCTCCGCCGAGTACATCGGATGTCCCGGCGGCAGGTCGGCATGCGTCTTCCTGTGCTCGAGCTTGATCTGCCGGTCACGAATGGTGGCATCCGCTCTGCACTTTCTCCGGTCCAGGCAGTACACCCACCCGTACCCGTTCCACCGCTCGGCGCCGGGGGACGAGCAGCCGTGCGGACTCAGGTCGATCGTCAGGTGGTCCCGCCGCTTCTTCTTCGGCTGCTCGTCCTGCTGCTCGCGTTGGACCCGCTCCCGCTCGCGATTGATCTGCTCGTCTGTCGCTGTGCCACGTACTGCCGTTCCCATGTCAATCCTCCGTCGCGTCATTCACGATGAATTTGGCCCAGGGCGTGCGTTTGCCGCCATTCCGTTTTGCGTCCCGGGCCCGCCGGGCGTCGATCTGCTCTTTGTTCGCCGCGTACCAGGCAGCCTCTGCTTCTGCGGGCGTGGCCGTGAAGGGGTGGTTGGTGCCACGGTCCTTCCGATACTCGTTATTCGTCACCATCGCTTGGCCCCCATCACAAAACCGATAGCCCAACAAATCGCACCAGCCAACACTAAGCCACACATATGCAAAGTTTCCATGTCGAATCCTAAAAAGTGGGACGGCCTTGCGGCCGGAGCCCACTTCGGAGGGTGAGAAAAGCTATTTGGGGGCGGGGACGAGATGGGTGATGGTGAGACCATCCCAACAAAAAACACCCCAACCAGCAAGGTGAAATTCCTTTCTGTCCGGATACACGTGCGCCACGGTTCCGGCTATCTTCTTTTCCTCGGCCCCACGAGCGATCAGGACGCGGTCGCCGACTTTCACGGGAGGCTCTGGCGGGAGAGGGGCATGGAGTTTCTTGTTCTGCACGATTCTGCCCTGGATCTCGTTGGGTACGTGCGCCGCATGTCCGTAGGAGTCAATCGGGCCAACGTACAGAGGAGTGAACTCAAACTCATCCTCGTCCGTCCCACACCAGCACTTCTCGCCCGGCTTCGGCGTCCACGGCTGCACGGTCTGCTTCTCTTCCAAGGGGAGTGGCTCGTACTGATCCAGGAAATTTGCGCGGCTCCACGTACGCCTCATAATGGTCTGGTCAGCAAAGCAGACCAATGCAGCGTCCGTCATCAGGACTTCCGCAGTGACGTTGTGCTGGTGCCTATCGCGGTACTTTCGGCCGACCCAGATGGAGGAGAGGTCTAGGGTGCAACCCTCAATGTCGCTGCTGGTCAGCGTGCGGGTCTCAAGACAAACCGGAGTGGCCGCAACTGCCGCTTCGTTTGAATACGTACGAACAACAGTCAATAGACTTCGGTCGCACGTTATGACCATTCCAACAGCAAACTTCGTGATGCTCGGACAATTCCTGAACCCGCTCATACTTCCTCGCTTTCTCAAAAACGCACCGGCGGTCGGTCTGCTTTCCCTCCCCCACCTTCGGGAGTCCTCCGTGACCGTGGACATGTGCGGGCGACCGCCGGCAGCAACAATATCAAATCGTTCTCTACCCCCCCCCAGGAGGCACGATCTGCCTGGTGGGTACAACGAGCCACCTCAGAGCCGGATCGCCCATCCTGGGTCCAACAAACGCTTATTACGGCCCTATCCTGCCTTCTCCCGCGTCGCCGCAGCACGCATGGCATCGTAGAAGCCCTGTTTGGGCTCCGGCTGTGGGGCCGCGGGCGGCTCAGGCTTCTTGTACCCCGGCCAGTCCGCCGCGCACCGGTCGAACAGGGCCTTGACGCGGGCGATACCGGCGGCGCGTTGGGCGGGGGTCAGGCTCATAGCCCCACCGCGTCTGACGATCGCAGGACCCACAACGCATCGGCTTGGTTGTCGTCCTTGATGTCTTGGTCGGGCCAGGCATGTTTCGCTGCTTCGATCATGGCCTGCTTGTCGGCATTGCCCTTGCCGGTGGCACACTTCTTGATCGTCCCCACCGGTATGCCCTGGTAGGGTATGCCGTGCTTCTCGCACCACGACGTCAGGATAGCCATGAGTCCGCCGTAGACGTGGGCAGCGTCCGTACCAGCGTGCCGACGGACCTCTTCAAAGTAGACGGCGTTGAGATTCTTGCCGGCAACGGACTCCAGTACCTCGTTCAGCATCTTCTCGAAGCGCACATACCGCATCCCGCCGCCGCTGAACCGGCCCACACTCAGGTCCCACGTTCCGCTGAAGATGCGAGTGTCCGATTCGAGGGCCCACCCGCATTTTGTTCCGAGATCCAATCCGAGTTTTCTCACGGCTTGCTCCTAAAAAACTGGCCGGCCCCGGGAGTCCAGGGCATTGGTATCGTTGGAGCCGGCCCACGATTGAGGGCGAGTCGGTTTGGATGGCTTCTGTCAGCAGAGCCCGGCCCGCCCGACGTTTATGGCTGGTGGGGGCCCGAGAACCGAGTAGGGTTGTTCAGGACCTCAAGCTCCAGCGCCTTCTGTTCATTCTCGTCCAGCCGGTTCGATGCCAGGACGATGGCGAAGTATCGCCATACCCTCGACCGGACCTTCTTGAGCCCATTCTCGGTCGCGATAGCCTTCCGCTGCCGGGCCCGGATGTACTCTATGATCTTGGTCCGCATGTTCTCGGCATCCCGATCGTCCATGTACTCATCGGCGGCGGACTCCATGGCCTTGACCAGGGCCCACAGACCGATCCTCAAAAGCAGTGCCTTCATGATTCGTCCTTTCAGAATGGGCTGTCGCTATCCTGGACTGGGCCCGGGCCCGACGCTTTCGGTGCCTTTCGCTCCGACTTCAGCTTGATCGACAAGGACATGAACGTGCCCCTGTCGTTTTTCTTGAGCCACGCGGACAGGTCGTAGTCCGTTCCGTTCACGTCGAGACTGCCGTAGTAGTCCGGGGACTTGTCTGACTTCTTCTGCTGGTTTTTGAAGAGCGCGCCTGAGTTTGGGTACTTGCTCATAGTCTATGCCCCCACCTTCTGCACGATCCCGGCACATTTGATCCCGTCCGCACGTCGGCATCTCCCGCCGGCCGGGAGCACCTTATAGAGCTCACCGCACACCGGACAGGCGAACGGCATAGGGGAGGGCTGACCAGGAGCCGGAACGGCTGGATGAGGGTCGTCGGAGGCACCGGACTGGTCAGCCGATGTTTGGTCCCAAGCAGGCTCCCCTTCCGTGGGGTCCATGGCGCCGCCGTCCTCCCTGGCACCCGCCTGCTCGTCTGTCTGCACTCCGATCGATCCGTCGTTGGCCAGGAGAACCGTGTCTTGCTTCAGCCAGGCCAGGCAATCGGCCGCGGTGGTCTTCCCTGACATCTCCTGGACCTTGGCGAATATGGCCCGCACTTGGTCGGCCGTAAACTTCACCCCAGCCTTCGTCTGGCATAGGTTCCAGAACTGCTTGCGAGTCTCGTTCTCGGTGATGGCAGCCTGAGACTGCGGCTTGGGGGGCTCTACGCCCTGCTCGGCGCCATCCAAGTCCCGGTCGTCCTCCTTCGTGACCATACCAAGGACCATGAACAGCGTCTTGCGCTGGAGCGACGTAATCGTTCCCGCGAGCTTCTGGACGGGGCTCTGCCCTCCGTTGCCATCTGGGGGCGATCCCATTGGCCCAGACGATTCCTTGTGCCGCAGGACGTGCGTCAGGATACACTCGACCTCGACCCAGTCACGCTCGTTCTTGACCACGCGCCACGTTGGCGTCAGACCGCACTGTGTAAGGGCCGGCCTGATCTGCTCGACGGTCGTGGTCAACTCGGCGTAGTCGTAGTGGACGGACCCGTAGGTTCCGTCGCGCTTCTTCGTCTTGCGGTCGTCGCGGTGGCCCGTCATGATAATGGGGCCGACAAGAGCACGGAACTGCACCAGGGCATTCGCGAACGCCTCGGCCGCTTGATCCGCCCGCTCTTCCCGTCGGATCGCCAGAAGCTCTCGCATCGTCTCCACGTCGGTCTTGTTGATGAGGGCCGTCTGGATGATAGACAGGATGCTGCCCGGCTCTACCGGCTGGCGAGCCAGCGATGTTGCCTCCTGGATCGTCTCGGCGTCCTGCTGCTCGATGGGTTTGGCGTCAACTTGTTCGGATGGTTGCGTCACAGCGATTCCCCTTTCAGGAACACGTCAAATTCAGATTCTTCCTGCCCCTCGGGCACTCCCCCTCTGGGGGCGGACGGCTCGGGCCGGATCAGGTCGGGGCCGACACCCCATTTCTCCAGATACCAGCGCGGCGCGTCGATCAGGCCGACCTCAGTCCCGTACGCGGGCCATTCGTCACGCTTCATGCACTCTGCCGTGAGCTCCAGGGCCTTGCGGTACTCCTGCCTTCCAGACGCAATCGTCTCTTCGCCGGGCTCCCAGGGTTTTGCGATGTGGTATCCCTTCTCGATGGCCAGCAGCGTGTAGAGCGACGATTCTCCGGTCAGCTCCATCCATCCGTCTATGCTGAACGCCGCCGCCAGGGCGTAGCCATAGCCCGCGATGGAGTTGGCGAACGCCCATGGCCCGGCGTCCAGCGTGCTCTTAACGTCCACGATGCAGTGGTTGAAGCCCAGGCTTCGCTCGTAGTCGAGGCGCCTCTTGCACAGAATTCCTGTCGGCTTCGGGTATCCAGGGCCAAAATCCATCGTGTCGCGCCAAACAATCGACACTTCCGCCCGGCCCCCGCACACCAGCGAGATGCACTGCTGCTTGCGGACGGCCGTCGCCATCTCCTGGATCTCGGAGAACTCCTTCTCGGTGATCTCACAGCGAAGCCCCTTGGCCTCGACGAAAGCAGCGTATAGGGCCTTGCCTTCCTTCGTCCGCTTGTCGCACGCCGGGCAGACGGCCCACTCTGCGTCGAACGTCGCGGGCTCCAGGATCAGCGAGTGCAGCGCCCGGCCCACCCGCAGAGCGTCCGTGCCAGCCTTCGGATGCAGCCGGTCGTGGTTCGCGTGGTACGGCGTCCTATGGGACAACGTCGTCAGGAAGCTCGCGTTGACCGCCTCCCAGGACTGGTAGACGGAGAAGAGGACTCCTGGATGTATGCCGATCTCGGGGATCATGGCTGCACCTCGGCTGGTGGCACGTTCTTATCCAGATACCCCGGACACTTGTTCACGAAGCCGACCTGCGGCGGGTGTGTGCAGCACGCGGTATGGGCACAGGAGTCACAGAGGCCGACCGACTTCTTCTCGCTGGCAGGCTTGATCCCCAGCACCTTCTCCGTCCGCCCCCGCAGGTCCGGCGTGTCGTCCGAGTCCTTTGTGGCGAGCAGGGCACGGTCGTACCATTCGCGGACAAGCAAATACAGGTCACGGATGCGTGTAGTCTTCTCAGCGAGCGTCCTATTCACGCACTCCGCACACATCCTGACACCGTTAACCACGATAAGACCGGATTTCGCTTGTTCACATTGGCTACAATGAGGTAAACTCATCGGTACTTCCCCACTCTCGTACAGCGGCGTCCGGCCGTTCCACATCCGCTCCCGGTTGTCGGCCAGGGCGTCACGTTCTTCGCGAGTCTCCCAGGTCATCGCGGCAGCCCGGGTACACTCCGGCTGTCAACCGGCTGCGGGATAGCGTCGTTGTTCTTGTCCACGCCTTCAGCCTCCGACCGCAGAGCCTCTACTATCTCGCGCAGACCTTGCTCGATCTTGTCGGCAGCAGCGAGTATCTTGGCTCTGTCCATGTCACGTCTCCGGTAAGCCAGACGCGCCGATCTGGTCGCCGAGGGTCTTGGCCTTGCGGGACCGCTTGCGTTGCTCTGCCTTGGTCTGCATGTCGGCCAGCAACCCCTCCATCTCCACAATGACGCAGTAGGTCCGGTCGGCAATCGCCCGCTCGGTCTCGTATTGCTTGTTGAGCGTAGCCAGACGTTGCTGTAGACTCTGTTCGGCGCGTGAAACTTTCTTTGACATGTTGCTCCTTTCAGGACTTCCAACCAACGCGGACGTTCCGCGATTCATGTCCAGGGGCGGCAGGTGCCGCCCCCGCGAAGAGGATGTTGATTGCCACCTGAGGGTAACGATCCCACTCGGCCCTTTCGAGACCCGGTTTACAGCCGGGGCCGCCTCCTTAGCGGTCTACGGTGGCATTCGGCCGGGACACGCCCCGGCCAAACTGCATTCGCTGCTCTACAAGGATTGCAGCCGGGAACAGGACGGGGGGTTTTACCACGCGTGCGTACCCCCGCGGTTGTCGCTCGGTCTCGGCTTTCGCCGCCTGACCCGGCATAATCTCAATGGGGCTCGGAAACAGACTGCCCTGTGCCAGCAGGGCTATCTTCATCCGGAACCCCAAGACGGAAGCGACAGTCAGATATTTGAACGGGCGTACAGCCATGAATAGGTCTTGCGACCGCAGGCGTGAGCCTCTGGCATCGCCACTTCCAAGATTGAATTGTCAAAGAGCATAAAACCCGATGGCCGTCCGTGGCGTCCTTGTCGCCCTTGTCCCTGCGTGGGTCCTTGCGGGCAACGACATCGGGCCGTGTTGGTCTACAATCCGCGGCGGGCCTTGTCCTTCTGGTCCGCCGCCTCCAGGGCCGCGGCAGCCGATGGGTCATCGACGATGGGGTTGTCGGGCGACACGTTGGGGGGCGTTGGCAGGTCGCCGTCGAAGGGCAGCGTGCTCTGCTTCTCGTCCTCGGACAACTTGCGCTCCGAGATCATCTCGCCGGTGTCCGCGCGGAACGTCCGGGCCATGACATCCGTGTAGTCCAGGACGTTCGTGCAGGCGACACGGCGCAGCTCAAACCCGTCGCTGATGACGCCCTGCAAGCCGTTGATCTTGGCCTGCTGCTCGTCGATTTTCGCTTTGAATTGGGACGCTGCCGACTTTGCCTGGGCCTGCACGTTCACCAGCGTTCGCACGGCCTCGGCCAACTGCTTGCCCTTGGCGATCTGCTCATCGGTCGTCAACTTCACCGGCAGAAGCTGATCTTCCTTCGTCGTCTTCGTTCTGTGCTCCGTGCTCATTCCTACCCCTTTCTGCTTGTGGTTATGCACATCCGTGCGTTGTGGTCATGTTACCGATACCGTCGTGGCTCGCACATCGACACAATGATCCCCACCACGAGAATCACAAGCAGGATGGTGACGACCAACGCGGCTGACATCCATATCGGTGCGAGCACCCAGACCCACGACCATGCAATCACGTTCGTGAGCTTGAGTACAATGAGGGCTACCGTAAGCAGCCCAGCGAACCCGATGCCACCTGATGATGAACTTGATCCAGAACTCATTGCCGTGCCTCCTTCTCAGAAAAAGCGTGGGCGGCTTGCCCGGCGAACCGGAGGGAGTGCAGGCCGCCCGCACGAGAGATCGTTCCTGGGTGCGATACAGAAGTGGTTTCATCTCTCGTGCTTTTCATCGTACTTGCCTTCCCTTAGGCGTTCCAACCGTTGCTCAACCAACCATTGACGGAAAGGGTACTGCGCCAAGGAATTTCCGTCAACATAAAAATGTTGGGAGATTACTGATTTTCTGACCCATGTGACGTAACCTCATACCCTGCAACGATTTACCGTGTGACGAAATATGTCACAGGCTCGCTATTTTTCTTTTGCACCCCTGAAATAGCACGTCCCGGCCGTGTGTGGCGACCGGGACGGCTGGTAAGGAAGGAGACCCTGTCACTGCGTATGTTCGAGCATCCACTTCCCGATGATGTCCAACTTGGTGAAGATCGCTGCCAAGGCCGTTTGCGTCTCCGCGTGCGACGCATTCGCGTGGGCGTTCCGTTCATCCAGCAGCTTGGCGAATTGGTCATGCGCGGGACACACCGCCCGCAGGGGCACGCTGGGGGTTCCTTCACTTCCCCCTCCCACGTCGATCTGTCCTCGGGCGTGGATGCCCCGCTTGACGAGTAGGCCGATGGCAGCCAAGATTGTCGTCGCACCGGCCCCGATCCCAATTCCTTCCGCTGTCCCTTGTCCCAGAAATTCGATCATTGTCACCGTTCTCCGTTCTGTGTCTGCTATGGTTGTTGTGGCGGCCCTTGCCACGGGTTATCAAGGCTGCTCGTAGATCTTCACGCAGTCAGTAGCGCTCATCGTCCAGATGCTGTACTTGGCATTTGTTGAGGCCGCCCCGGCCTGCCCTGTCACCTTGAACGTGATCGCCTGACCGCTGTTGTTGTAGACCGTGAACTGCTTGCCTGCGACTGCCGCAGGGAACGCGGCGTCCGCGCCACCGCTCGCGTTGGTCACAGTGAACAGGGTAGCAGACGCTTCGGCGGCAGTCATTGTCCATGCGGTCGTACCAGCGGCGTAGTTGTGGGAGGCGGCGTTGCTCACGGCTACAGTCCCAGTAGCTTCCGGCCACGTCGCCGTCACGTTCCCTGCCAGGGCGGCCGGGGCTTGCTGCCGTACATAGTTCGTCCCGTTATCGCTGTCCTCGTACAGGTCCACATAGCCGGCAGAGGTCGATCCGTTATAGACGCTGGCACCGGATTGCGCCACGATGGTTCCGCGGGAAGTCAGGGCGCCAGCGAGATAAAGGTCTCCACCCTGGACCTCCTTCACGGACACGTCATCAATCGAGCCGTCGAAGCCCGTAGCCGGAGTAAACCGGAGGCTGCCCGTCGTAGTCGCCCTGATGATCTGCACATACGATCCGTTGTTGCCCACAGCCAGCAACGTGGCCCCTCCCACCTGGGCCGTCACGCAGGTGGTATTTGTCCCGGTATAGTTTTTGACGGTGAACGCAACGCGATAGTATCGACCAACGGTGGCAGTGAACGTGTAGGCGAGAATGCCAGTGTTGCCCGTGGTATGGTCCACTTCGTCGTCAGTCGAATCCCATGCCCAGCCCGCCGTCAGGGTCCAACCGCTGGCAGCCGGGTCTGTAGCGAAGTCACCGTCGCTGGTGATCTCGCCACCCAGGTCTGCATCATCGTAGACAATCAGATCACCGTCGCGGATCGTCATGGGACCGGCGTCGGCCGCTCGGGTTGTACCCAGGACCATCGTGGGGGCTTCATACCCCTTGAACAGGTTTGGACCAATCATAGTGTTCGTGGTAGTAGCCTCTGCGTAAAGACCGTATTTCGCCCCGTACTGGGAGGCCCCATTGTCTACCGTGTTGCCGGTAACATTCGCCCGATCCTCCGTACCAGCCAGATAGATGGCACAATAGGTGCTGAATTTCCTCTGGTTCTGGAGGAATGTGTTGCCAGCGAAGAGATTGTAGCTTCCGTCCTCAGAATAGATGCCATGCGATGAGCATCCCTTGAAGGTGTTTCCAGTCACCGACGCATAGGAGCACCCTGACAGATGGACCGCATTGCGATTGCCCGTCGTTGTGATCCCCTCGATCGCGTTGCCCTGGATCATGGTGTAGCCGGGGCCAGTGATGTTGATCTGCCCGTAATACAGTTGATTGTTGACGATCCGCAGCCGCCGATTGACTGCCGTCGTAGTCGCCTGCACGGCGATCCCAGGCCCCCAGATGCGGCAGCCTTGAATCTCCGTGTTGGTCGCATCGTCGGTAAGGTCAACACCGATGGCGGAAAGCTCGATCGTACAATTGGTGATCGTGGTCAGATCGGCTTGGCCCAGTTTGATCGCCGCCTGTCCAATCTCCTGGAACCAGCAGTTGCGGATATGACATCCATTGACCCCGCTGGTGTAGTTCAGGTACAGGCCGTTGCCGGTGTAGGCTGGGTTGTCGTCTTCCGAGCGGAAGCACAGGCCCTCAAAAATCGCCGTGTTGGCAGCGCACGTCACACCATCGACATCAGGATCGGTGCACCACAGGACGCTGCTACGCCCGTCCCACCAGTTCGGACCCCCGTCCCCACGCACGATCACTTCACCGCCAGCACGGGCTATCGTCAGGCCGGTATGCTTGTAGATGCCCTTGGGGATATAGATAGTCGAGCCATCCGTACGAGCGTCTAACGCCGCCTGGATTGCCGCCGTGTCGTCCGTGGTGCCGTCGCCGGTGGCCCCGTAGTCCCGCACGTCGATGACGTGGTCGAGATGGTAGCTTTCCTTGATCGCCAGCCTCTCGGTATTGTTCGGTTCGACCAGTCGGGTCAGGTTCGGATCGTAGGGCTGATACGTGTTGGCCGGCACGTCCGTCCCATCAAGATAAGCCAGAGCACCCAGGGTATCAAAACCCAGGTACTTGCTGGCGCGGCTGGCGACCGGACCCAGTTGCGTCGTCGTGCCCGTCTCGGACTTCGGCAAGTACAAGGCCCGTCCCATCCATTCGGACAAGTCTTGCGTAATGCGCGTGAGCTTGTCGAGAGCTTCCTCCACTTCCTCGTCGTCGATGTTCACAGTCTGGGTCTTGGCCGTGTTACGGCGTAGGAGGATCTCGTAGGCGCTCGAGTAGGTCGCGACGGTCGTCACCGTCCCCCCGTTCGTCAGGTCCTGCGGGTCGTTCACGTTGGCCCCGGCGATGGAGTAGTGGGTCGTGAGAGTCAACGGCGTCTCGGCGCCGGTGGCGACTGTGACCAGGATGACTTGCAGGTAGGATTCGTCATCCAGACCCAGCGTCGAGGGGATTGTGAACGTCGTGTCCACGCCATCGCAGGCGTAGGGTCCGGCGGTCGTGGCCGAGTCCGTCGGGACCGTGGCCAGGCCGAGCGAGGTGCAGAACAACAGGGCGATGAGGGGTAGGGTGCGGGTCATAACGAAACCTCAATATAGCGTTTGGAGTACACGTTCCACGGCGTTCACCACAAGGCCGCCGTCTCGTAATCGTTTTAGTTCAACCTCTCGCTTGTCCTCCGGAAGGCCGTCCAACAAGCTGAAGGCCATCTCGGCGCGGGCGATGAGCTTGGCGTTCTCCACCGATCGGTCGATGTAGCGCGACTTCTCTTCGTCGTCGGCGGACTGATAGAGCGGATCGGTGATCACTTCCCAGATGCCGACGTAGGTCATCTCGCCGGCCCGGCGCCACAGTTGGGTGTTCTGCTCGGGAGTCAGGGCCTTGTACCCCAGCCGGTCGCCCAGCTTCGTCGGGGATGGTTTGTGCCCGGCGTCCCACAGGCGCCGCAGTTCATCCACGACCATGTCCTGCCGGATCTTCGACGGGCGTGTGGGGTCCAGCATCACCTCCAGTACGTTCCCTCCGTACCGCGGCAGGTCCTGGCCGAAGACGGTGATGTCGGGCTCCAGCGTCTGCCGGGCACCGGGGATGCGCGATTCGATCCGCTGGAGGGGTCCGGCCGTGCGGCGTTCCACTGTGTCACTCGCGCGGGCGATGTCGGCCACGATGGTCGGCACGACCGACCCGGCCATGCTGGTCACGAAGGTGTCGAACGATCGCTCCGGGTCGGTCAGGGCATCCACAGCCATGTTCACACCGCGGACGAATGTCTGTTCACTGAAGGACTTAGCCCCGCCCGAGAGCGCCACCGTGATCGCCCGCGACGGGCTGCCTGTCTTCTCCAGGGCCTGGGCGAAGTAGCCGCCGATCAACAACGTCACCCCGGCCGGCCCGAAGACCTGGATCGAACGCCATTGGTCGCCGACCTTGATTGAGTTGGCCGAGCGCCCTTCCAGCTTCCAGAGTTCCTTTTCCTTCTCGCCTTCCGGACGGGAGAGGGTCAGCAGGCCCGCCTTGAACAGTTCGGCCCCGACCCACATAATGCCCGTGCCCAGCCCGGCCCGGCCGAGTTCTTGGGCGAAGGTCCGCTGGTCGAAGTTGGCGATGTTCTCAACGATGGACTTGACCGCCCCGACCGGAGAGTAGTTGACGATCTGCATGGCAATGGCCGAAGGGGTCCGCCCGAACGGAATGACGATCTCGCCGCCGGGGGCCTTCTGGATCTGCTTGGCGATGTCACCGAGCATGGTCCGGTTCGCAAAGACGGCCGTCTCGGCGTCGATGACGGCGTACTTGATCATCTCGTCATTCGGATTGGCTACGAGTTCATCCACGCGGGCATCGAACGCCTTGCCCTCCAGTTTCTCATTGCGGGCCATGGCCATCGCCTGGCCGGTAATCGACCGAGCCTTGGCTGCATAGTAGAACGGATAATCTTCCGAACCCAGGATGCGAAAGACGGTTTCCTCATAGGCTTGTAAGCTCCGCGCGAACTTGGACTTGCCGAAGTTTACCTTCTTCCAGTCGTACTTCAGAGCCGCGTCACGGTCGTTGTAGCCGGTACGCAGGTACGTCCAGCCGTGCTCAAAGCCTTCCTTCAGGCCGGCAAGAGACCCCCGCGGAGTAGCCACCAGAGTACGCTTGCCCGTGAAGAGAGAGAGTACACTATCGACCGGGGCCGCCACGATGTCCTTCGTTGTCTCCGTGATCCCGTGCATCCCGTTGGCGATGGTGTTCAGGCCGCTGGTCTTGATTCCCGTGAGTAGTCCGGCCTTCCATAGCGTGACCGCCTTCTGGTAGAACGTGGACGGCGCCAGGGCTCCGATATAGTCCTGGAGTCCGCGATACCGGATCGCCTTCTCTTTTCCGTTCGGCAGTTTACCGATGGCGGCCATTTCGTCCAGGATGTAGTCGCTCTGCTCGCGCGTAAGGTTGGGCAGCTTCTTGCGGTGCGTCTGGTTGTACTTATCAATCGTCTTGGCCGCAAACCGCAACTGCCCTTCCGGAGTCTGGAGATTGAGGATCGACAGGGCCTGGATCGTCCGGCCGGCTTCGGTGTACTTCGGGGCCACCTTCTCGACGAGTTCGTTGATCTTGTCCGTCATGGCGTTGCGTACGGCGTCGTCTGTGGCGGCAACACGCTCTCGGTTGTAGTGCTTCAGGAGTTCGACCGTCGTCGCCACCGCGGCGTCGTCAACACGGCTGCGGGCAATGGACTCGGCGCGGTCGATGTCGTCGCGGACAAGATTGGACGCCTTGATCGCCAAGGGCTCCGTCTCCCGCTGGCGGTACTCGGCCGTCACGTCCTTCGAAAGGATACCTACGTCCTTCAGGTGGGTGACGAAGGCGCGTTCACGCACGAGTCCTGTTTCCACCCCAGCCTCGTAGGGGCCGGTGCCGGCAACCGGGGCAACCGGCGTCTGGAGGGGCAACTGCGGGGCTGGTACACCTTCAGCGGCCGGTTCTGCCTTCATCCCCATCCACTGCGCTACATCCTGGGGGGACCCAAGAATACCCACTTCGTAGGCTTCCTTGAGTTCACGTTCGGAATCATTCGCAGCGACGAGTTTCTCGGGGCCGGTGAGCTTCTGCCAGATTTCTTCCGCACTGCCGGGTGCAGGGGCAGGATTTTCGGGCTGTACGGTGGGTTTGGCTTCCGCATTTACCACCCCCTGCTCAGTCTGTACCTGTTTGGCCGTCTTGTAGATCGTGGCCGGCAGAGATGCCACGTCCAGCACGCCAGCCGTCAGGCCACCCACGACCGCGGCTTCCTTCGCTGCATCCCAGGCCATGTCGTAGGCTTTCGTGGCGGCTTCCTCGATGGGGACGCCCGCTGAAGTCATCTTCCCGACTTCACCCACGAACGTCTGCGTGAACTGCGTGACGCCTTCCTGTCCGGCGTTCTCGGCCACCAGGGCAATCGCGTTGCGCAGAGGGATGCCCTTGGTCAGGCCGCGGACGAACTTCGGGAAGACCAGCAGTTCACCGCCGACCTCGGCCGCACCGCTCAAGGTGGCTATCAGGTTGGCCTTGTCGAAGTTGCCGCCAGCCTCACGCTGCTCGCGATACGACTGGCCGCCTGAACTCTCGAAGAAGGACACTAGGCCGGCCGCCGGACTCCCAGTGGCAAGGCTCAGGCCGATCGCCACACCGGCCGGAGGAATGCCCTGCTGTGTAAGAAGGCGGGCGAACTTCGTGATCGGGGCGTTCTCCAGTGTGGCCCGCATCTGTGCGTCCATCCTCGCCTTGGCTCTGGCGTTCAACCAGTCGGCCCCCTTGTTCGCCAGGCCAACAACCCACGGCTGAATGCCGTACTGGCCTGGGATGGCCATACGAGCCAGTTCACCTTTCACCGTTCCCTCGGGTGGCAGGTTGAACGTCTTCTCCCATGCAGCCTTCTGAGCATTGGCACCTGCTTCGAACTGGTCGGCGTGCCATTGGACGGCGTCCAGGATGCCCTCAGAGAACATCATGCCGCCGATATAGAGATTGCCCGGCGTCTCCTTCAGGGCCTGGGCAGCGTCAGCGACAATCGAAAGCGACCCCTTCTTCCGTGCGTCGTATGGACTCACGTCGTCCGGATCGTTTGCCATGCTGACCTTGGCGTACATATCCGTGAGCGTTCCGACGTTGACGCCCGTCTCTTGCTGTAGGCGAACGATCTCCGCACTAGGAATGGCAGGGGACGCAGTCTTTCCGCGCAGCTCATCGAAGCCTGGGACTATTGTGCGTTTTCGAAGTTCTTCGAACGGGGCAACCGGCATCAGAACTTGTCCTTCCATCGGTCATAGTACGCGCGGGCCTGGCCTTCGTCCGCCATACTCTGCACCGTGCGAGTGAACTCGTCTATCGTCTTGGGCTCCCCTGCCGGGACCGCTTCGGGAGATTTGCCGCTGCTGCTGAAGCCGTGACTGGCGTTGAACCCGCCGCGGTTGGCCTTGTACTCGGCGAGCGTGCGTGTGGCCAGATCAACGGCCATGGGTACGAACTTCTCTTCCGCCAGCACCTCCTGCTTATCCTCGGCCTCGCGGATCGCGTCCCAGAACTGCATCTTGGCCACGGCCGCCACAGTGCCGGGGACAGGGATGATTGTGCCGGGCGGATTGATGGCATCCTCGATTGCCGCCTCACCCTTACGCCGTAACTGCCCCCGCCACGATGACCGGGCCTTGGCCAAGTCGCGGTTGAACTTGGCCCGTTCGTCCACGGTCAGATTCGGGGCCAGTTCCATCTGGCGCACCATGGCGTTCTCCAGGGTGATCCGTCCGGAGTCCACGTCGGTGACAAGGAGTTCGCCCTGAAGGGCGGACCATGGATCGGGTTGGCCCTGGCCAGTGGCGATCTTCACCAGCGAGTCGTATTGATCCTTGCCCAGGGCACCGGCCACGTAAAGATCCCCCAACTGCGACGGTGTGTACTTCTTCCCCTGTTTGCCTCCGGTGGCGTCGAACGTAACCGTGTCGGAGTAGACGGCCCGGCCCGTGGCGTCCATCGCGTCCTTCTTGGCCTTGTCCCCGGCCAGCTTCAGGGCCTTGGCGTCCTGCCTTGTCCAGTCCAATAGTCGCGTGGCCTGTTCCCGCTGCTTGTCCGTCATCGTGCCGTTGTTCAGTGCCTCCAGTTGAACGGCGAGCGATTCCAGACCCTGGACGCGAGTTTCCACAGGGGCATCGGTCTGATCAAGCGTGTCGATTCTCTGGCGGATGGAAGCGAGTTGGCTGTTCACCGGGAACTCGGCCAGTTTACGCTTGGCCACCTCCGGCAGAATTGCCGGATGGGTCATCAACTGCCTGTAACCTGCCTCGTTGTTAGTTCGAATGAACTCATCTTCGCTGGATTGGAGCTTCACGGCCATGTCAGCCAGGGCCGTCTTCTCTTCCTGCTGCATGAAGCCGATCTGGTGCTGCGTGTACTCGCTGGTGATCGAGGACAGCAGCCGGGCCTTGGCCTCGGGGTTCTTCGGGTTCCAGTCCAGAAGGTTGTTCTTGACCTGCTCGGACTGGTCATCGAAGAACTTCTGCCGTTCCTCGGGCGTGCCGAGCCGCTGACTCTCCTGGAGGATGTTCTGCATCTTGACGGAGAAGTCGGCCGTGCGCCCGATGATCTCGGTGGCATCCTGAGCCTGCTGGATGCGGTCGGCCTTTTCCTTCAAGATTGCGGCCACGTCGCGGGACTGGTCGGCGATGACGGACAGGCCCTGATTGTAGAGCGGACCCGCCTGGGCGCCGTAGGGAACCGGGCCCGGGGCTGCTACCTTCCGTCCGTATTTAGGGAGTTCTGGCATGTAAACCTCAAGCCACTAAAACCTTGGCTGCTGTCCCCACTATATTCGCGATTCCACCTATCATGGCTCCCTCGGCGGCCCGTTCGGCGTTCTCCGCCTGCCAGATCAGAGCCTGCTGCTCGATCCGGCCTTGCTGGATGGCCCGACCCACGTTCTTTTCGATCTCGCGCGTCGTGTCGGCCAGGGCCAGCAGGGGCGAGCCTTCCAGGAGCGTACCGGACTTGCCGAACGCCACGGTCATTTCCCCGAGGGCTTCGCCGCCTTCGTGCTGAATGTCGATTCCGGTTGTGAATCCCTGCTCGAGCGCCTGGGCAGCCTGGGTCCGCAGATTGCCCGCTTGGTTGCGGTAGTTGTTGGCGGCCATGAACATGTTGATGGAGTCCATGGCTCCGCCGAACATATTCAGGCCGCTGGAGATGGGCCCGAGCGCCGAACCCCAGTCGAAGGCCGGCCGCTTGGACTCGATGCCGCTCTGCCCGCGCATCCCGTAGGCGGCTTGGCTCGCCCGAATCGCTGTGATGGGTACAATTCCAGCCATGCGCTACTCCATCCCAAACAGAATCGACGTGATATTGAAGGGCAGTGGCCCGTTTCCGCCGATCCAGATGTCCCCGTGCTCCTGCCAGCCGCCCGGGTGGTCGATATTCTCATCGTCCGTGACCAGCACCGTTTCGGCGTTCGCCAGGTCCCCGCGGTTGCTGTAGTCGATGTCCACGGCATCGTTCTCGTCCGTTCCGATCTTGCCCCCGGCCGAGCGGTACAGCCGGGCCCCGACGTAGGTCACTTTCTTTCGCTTGGCCTGGGCGGAGCCAGAAACCGTCCGCACCTCCGGCCGCATCGGAGACAGGGCATAGTCGTAGTCGCGCCCGACGGTTATCGTGTTGTGATAGTAGCGATCCTTGCCGCTTCCCACCGTGTAGACCCCACCAGCCGTGACCGTCCCCGTAGTCGGTTGGCCGTCCAGCAGCACAGAAACCGTCTCCCCGGCCAGTTGCGTAAGCCCGGTCACGGAATTCGTGACCCGTTCCGCGGTTCCGCCACTGGTATAGGCCGTGAACGCCGTCCCTACGACGTAGGCGCTCCCATCCCGCGTCTTGAGGGTGAACGACCCGGCCGCCCGGTCGGCGACCGTGTAGACCTTGCCGTTGACCTCTGTCATGCCCCCCACGGCCTCCAGCTTGACCGTGTAGCCATCGACGAGGCTGTTGGCTGCCGTGACCGTTACCCGGCCCGTTCCGGCCGCCACGGCGATCCCCGTGATCGTAGCGGCAGCGCCACCGTCCCAGGTGGTCCCATCGTCCACGTAGAAGCAATCCCGCTGCTCACAGTCGTAGTCGAACGGACGCATCCGCTCGATGGACCGGCGCGTGGCCCCGTTGACCGTCCGGCAGACTGTGACCCAGAGTTCGTCGTCCGTGTCGCTGGGAATGACCACCGGCCGGCCTTCGAAAGTCCCGTCGGTCGAATGGCGGTGCCAGGCCAACATGTCCTGCTGCCGATCGCGGGTCAGCCCGATCAGGTAGCCGTCGCTCGTGACCGCCCAGAGGATCGGGTAGGGCTGCTGCATGAAGGTCCAGCCGACGATCCCATCCCGGGTGATGTGCTCGGCCCATCGCGTCAGGTCCTCGGGGTTGTAGACGCGGGTATCATCAGAGTAGGTCATCTCGTAGACGCGCTTGCTGCTGCGGCCCGCATAGACGAGGTGCCCGGCGATCTTCTCCGGCTGAAGAGAGGATGATCCAACCCCGCTCTGGGGCCAGAAGTTGGCGTCGGTCGGCGTCATGGGGCTGTTTTCGTTCGCCCCGACCCCTTTGAGCAGGTTCCCGTCAGTTCCGACCAGCATGACCCACATGGACTCCAGCCACTGGATCGCGTTGCAGTCCTTGTTGTCGATCGTGCGCGAGATGGCATCATCGGCGGTAACGTCCGTGCCCGCGTAGAACACCCGTGCGTCAGACCGCTTGAGGAATGGCCGGCCAGCCCAGGCTGTCGTCGGCTGGTGCGTGGTGCAGGCGGCCCAGATCCGGCTGTCGTGGATGCCACACACGGCCGGGTAGCCGCGGTAGCCGCTCCAGGCCCCCTCCCGCCAGTTGTCCGTCGCCCCGGTGGAACCCAGGGCGTTGAGGACGCTGACCGTGACCGAAGTGCTGCTGGAAAATGCCGTCACCCGCACGATGCCGGTCTGCGTCATGTTCTGCGCTGCGATCGTGGCGATGAGATGGGGCGGGTCGAACGACCAGATCAGCCATTTCACAATGCTGCCGTCGTAAAGCGTATCAGGGTTGCCCAGGCTGGCCCAGTCGATGTAGAACCGGAAGCTGACGTTGTCCTCCAGTTCCTCCCAGACATCGGTCAGGGCGAAGTTTCCTTCGTCGTTGGGCTTGTCCCAGGTCTTGATCGTATTCCAGGTGCTCCCGTCCTCGGAGCGTTGGAGTTTGAGTTTGCCCCAGCCATGCCAGTGGATCGTGATATTACAGCGACCCTTCAACGTCACCGTGGAACTGGTGGCGTTCTGCGTGTAAGGTGCCACGGCCGTGTTCGTGAAGTTGGCCGTCAGAGAAGCCTCGTCCACCAAGTGGGTCAATTCGAACAGAGCGCCGACGTGGGTCACAGCGAACAGGGCGGCGGAGGCGGTCATCGTCTTGCCTGTGCCGGACGTGGCCGATACGGCCAGAGTGGTCGTTGTCTTGTTCTTGTCCAGGAAGGGACCGTACTGAGATGAGAAGGCCGTCAGGGTCCAGGAGGCGTCCCCGGAGCACGTCAGTTCATAGAGATCGTAGCTGGGATGCGAGATGGCCTGTCCGCGGGCAGCGAAGACCAGTCCGTCCAAGTCGGTATCGTGCCATGGGGTGGCCAGTTCATACACGCCACCCCCGCTGGTAACAGCCGTCGCTGTCCCGCCGGCATCGCCCGTACGCTTGAACACGCGCATGACCTGATCGCCGAACCATAGCACGTACCGGGTGGATTGGTTGACGAACCCGACCAACCGGCCGGCGTAGGCCGAACTCTTGGCGGCAGCGATGTCCTCGAACCCCGGCCGCCGGTACGCGCCCCCCGTTTGCTTGATGACCATGTTCTCCAGCAGCCGGGCCCCCTGGTAGTATTGGGGCAGATCGGCGGCGCCGTTCATGTCAGGGGACAACTCACCGGCCAGTATCCTGTTGTGTACGAGGTCCATGCTATGCCGAAGCTCCCACGACGGACGCGGCCGGCGTCGTCCTGTTTATCACCACTGTTCCCGACCCTCCCAAGGCGGACGCCATATTGATGCCCACTTTGGCCACGTTGGCGATCTTGTAGGTCGTGCCGTAGAGGACGGCCGCCGTGCCCGGATCGGTGTTGCGCTCGTCCTCGGGGAAGTCCGTCTCCAGCCCAAGGGTTACGAGTCCCAAACCACGATTTGCACCATTGATTGCTGCCATGTCACGCCCACGTAGGAGTCCAGGTATAAGGCCCGCTGCCGGTCCGGTCCAGGGTCACGAACAGCGCCCCGGCCCGGTCGTAAATCTGAACCTGCGTTCCGGCCGCATTGACGATCTTCTTGCCACCCACGCACCCCAGCATGTCCTGGAGAGTATGATTCACGTCGATCACTTCTTCGGAGTACGGGACGTGAAGGTCTCCTGACTCTTTTGCATACAGAAGATAGCGCACGCCCTGAATCCACGCCGCGGCGTCGATGCTGCCCGTCCAGTGTGCGTCTGCCTTATGGGTAGCCGTTCCTGCCGAGGCTTCTACGGCAGACCAACTATCGTCAGAGGTCTTGAACCACTTGCCCGCGTTGTCCCCCGTCAGAGCAATCAGGTAGACGTTGACGGTCCCAGCGATAATGGGTGTCCCGTCCGCGCGGGCGACCATGTCCGCATGTACCGTATTGGCTGCGCCTGGCACGAATGATTGCATGGATCACCTTGTAAAATGCTTCAATGCGTCGTCGCCCGGGTACTGTTGCCCTGTGCTGATGTCGATGTGACGGCACAGCATATTCGTATCGCACAGGAACGGATAGGGCTTCTTGGCGATGCTCGACCATCCGGATCGCTGCAAGACCTTCTCTTTGATTACGCGGCGGCACCAGTACAGATCGGACGTGCCCTGCTGTCTGGCGCGACTTCCGGTATGCTCATCCACGGCAATCTTGGCCGGGGTTTCCCAGACCTTGCGAACCACGCGGCCCCCCAACGTCTGATAGGGTTCCGACTCCTTCCACATCAATTCCAGGACGGACCGGTGGATCAGCAGCATTCCCGTAGGAACTCCGTCCACCCACACCTTGTCGCCCAGTTTGAAGTCCAGGAAGCAGCGCGTCCCGCTGCCCCGGTAGATGATGGGTTCAGCCCTGGTACTCTTGAGGAAGTACAGGCCACTCACGACAGGAATCGTCGCCTTGCGGATGTATTCGTCCAGTTGGCAATACAGATCGAGCGGTGCGACGACATCATCTTCCCAGAGGAGGAGCCAGTCGTATGGGCCCTGCACCATCTGCTCGGTTGCGATGTTCTGGCCATCGGCCACGAGGTAGTGCATGGGGACAGTGAAGCCAATGCCCACCGTGGCATCATGGTTCGACCAGTTGCACGGGATCACCTGACCGTAGCGCATCACCGCCCACTCCAGGCGAATCATCCCCAACGTTGGAGTGGCCACCAAGATCCTGACTCTCGGGTTGCCCCCGGCTCCACTGCGAATGATCGTTGTGCCGGGAATCGGGTTTTCCGTGCTGCTGATCGTCTTCTTTCTTGTCATGCTTTGTCTCGGCTATACAGACAACGACTTGATCTTTGATGCCACATCTTTCGGCAGACATAACCGGCCCTTCTTGTCCTTGTACGGCTCCATGATGACCTCGATACACCCGCAGACATTGAAGTCCTGCCGCACGATCCGCCACGGCTTGCGCAGTGCGTATGACCCAGAGTAGTACAGCGGATAGGTCGGATCGTAGAAGGTGAAGGTCGCCTCATTCGGGCACAGGTAATGCTCCGGGTGTGCGTGCGCCAGGAATGTACCGGCGTAAGGAGCGGACAAGAACAGTTGGCCGTCATGCCTCATGACGCGCCACAGTTCGTCCATCAGTCTGGAGCGGTATTTGGGTTCCACGTGTTCCCAGACATGCGATAGGACAACCATGGTGCAGACATTGCCTGGAACAGGCCATGGGAACTTCTGGATGTCGTGGACGATGTCCACTCCCGGCAGCTTCATGTAGTCCATGCCGATGCAGCCTGGTTGTTTATTGCGACCGCATCCCACGTCGAGCTTGACTCCGGCCATCGCCTTGAACAGTTTTCGATCAGTCTTGACCATATTACGATGTCGCATAGTTCAGGTTGTAGGTCAGGTTTACACTCTGGCTTGTGGCCACGGCAGAAGATGCGAACGTCTTGCCGCAGATCATGGTGTTGGTGGCTGCATACGTAGCGACCCCAAACAGACCCACATTGGCAATGGTTGCCGCCCCCAAAGTTCCGTTGAACGACTGGGTGAACTGGGCCTGCGTGCTGTTGTTGATCGCCTTTGTCACCGAAGAGTAGTAGTCCGTGTTCGGTGTATCCAGCATCGTGGCATTGGACGCGGGGTTCGTGCCATTGCCCAGCATGGCCCCGAGAACCTGGACCGTGCCCGAGTCACCCGCCGGACCACCGACGAAGCACTTTGCCATGCCGTAGTTCGTGATCTGGTTCTGGATATAGCCCGAGTCTCCGACGACCTTGCCCGTGTCCCGATCGACAATTTGAACCCGGAAGAATCCCTTGATCGCCAACGTGTCTCTTTTGTGTTTGCGTGCCATCTTCTTTGTCCTTTCAGCGATGGTGTTTTATTAGAAAGAATGAAAGTGCTGCGCCGGCACCGGCGGTCACGGCGGTCACACTGTCCGACAACGCCAATGTTTCCGATATCTCGACATCAAATGGGTATCGTTCGAGCGAAACTGTATCGCTCAGCGCCACGTTGTCTTGCGCGGATACCAGCAAAGGCGACAACGCGGTTGCCACACTTTCCGACAGGGTCATGGTATCCACCGCGAGTGCCCCGGTCTGAGGCATCTCACATGTGGTGGTATCGGAAATAGTCACCGCATCGACTACTGCGATTTCCAGTGGCGTTATCTGTGCCACAACCGCATCAGATAGCGTTGCTGCCTCTTCTGCCGTGGCCTCAAACGCCCCCGATGTTCCCACTGTGATCGTTTCGGACAGCGTCAAGGCATCCGCAACGACCGACTCGAAATGATCTAGTGCCGCACCGACCGTATCCAAGAGAGTGAGCGAATCAGCAGCCGTCACCAGGAGAGGTGTGACCTGTACCGTGGCTGATTCGCTGACAGTGACCGCATCAGCGACTGACGCGATCAGCGGGTTGATCTGCGTGACAGCCGATTCACTCAGCGCAAATGAATCCCCGGAAACAGCCAACAATGGAGTGACCACTTGCGAGACCGTCTCTGAGAGGGTCACGCTTTCCTGCACCGTAGCCAGCAGCGGCGTAGTCTGAACTACTGTGGATTCGCTGACGGTGAGTGAGTCGGTGGTAGACGCAATCAACGGGTTGATCTGCGTGACAACCGATTCACTCAGTGTCAGAGAATCATTCGTTACCAGGGCCGGATTTGCTCCCCCTCCCATCGCCCCCGCGAACAACTCAAGGCAAGTGCGTTGGATACCCCGGAAGGGATTGCGGTAGAGTTCCTGAATTTCGGAGGCGGCTAGGGCACGGTTGCAGATTTGCAGGCTGTCTATCAATCCAGCGTAGTAGCAAGATAACGACGGATAAACCAGACCTATTGCTGGAGATGTCCACGCTGCATTGGTTTGGGGGCTTACGCTGCCCTTAGTAACGGTATCGAAATACAAGGTGGCCGTGCCAGAGGCAGGGACCACCACGGCTATGTGGTGCCAACTGCTTTTGTCGGTCCATACAGTGGACCACTTCTTCCAGTTATACGATGTCTGCCCGAACCCGATGTCGCCGTTTTCATAAACCCACAGTTCTAGCTCGTTCGCCTGAAGACTAATCAGACCACCCCAAGCGGCGGTGATAGTAGACCGCTTTGCCCACACAGAAATTGTGTAGGCCGTCGTGCGCAGGGCATCCAGGCTGCTTAGGGCTATTTTTGCGCTCGTTCCGTTGAAGCTAAGACACGGCCCGAACTTCCCCGCCGCCCACGTCGCCCCGGTGATCGTACCGTGATTGCCGTAGCCACTCAGGTCGTTGATCCGTGCCCCGCCGCCCTCATTGAGCAGCCAGTAGCCAACGAGGCCACGGTTGCTAATGTGGCCTCTTTTGAGCAGCGCGCCTTTCGGTGGTTTCAGAATCATTTGTCAACTCGCCAAGGGAACTGTGGCCGTCTGGTATTTGACCGTCGTGGTCAGCGTTTGCCCACCTTCGTTCAGGAACCATATCTTGATGTTGCTGCCGAACTGGAAAGCGTCCAGAGCGAAGGCTACGTAAACCGTGTCATTCTGAACGGGCGTGACGGAGAACTTGTAGGGCGAACCCACTTGCGCCCCGGCCAGTCCGGGGACGTCCTCGTAGTTCGTCCCGTCCACGTCACGCAGGATAGCGATTGTGGCCGTGCCGTTGATCGCCCCGGTGTTGTCCTCTGCGATGGACAGGCCGAAGTTGATGGCTGCCACTCCGTCCAGGGAAATCACGCCGCTCCCTGCGTTCGCGTCGTCGGCGACATCCAGGGCTGTCCAATCGCCGCCACCCGACTTTGCTACTGCCGCCCAAGCACCCCAGTTTGCTCCTGTATCAGCCATATTCAGGTCCTTGTCACAGAGATACCGATACGGTCAACGATTCAGAATTTGTCTGTAAGCTCATGACTGCCTTCTTCGCCCTCGACGTACCCTTCCGTCGCCCCCAGGGCCTTGCACAGCCGCGCCGCTTCACCCCGCAGTTCACTCGCGAGCACCAGCCGCGTCTCCGTCTTGCCCGTCACTGTCATCGCCAGCTTCTCGGCCAGGATCAGGGCGTGCAGTTCTTCCATGCCGGGCAGGTAGCGTTCCTCCTCGATCAGGATCGTCCACCAGCCGATGGCGTCCTCCAGGTTGGTGTAGATGTACTCGTCGTTGAAGGTCTGGCCACCGGCAATGCGCTCTTCGTTGACCTCGTCCCATTCGTAGGTCTGCCCGGTGTCGTCGATGAGCTTGCGGAAGACCAGGCAGTCCGGGGGCCGGACGTACTTGTAGTCCCACTTGCCGTCCAGCAGGGGCGCGTCCGCGTGGACCGTCAGGGCTTTGACCTTGCGGGTCCGCGCCCAGTCCATCATCGCGTGCATCTGCCGCTTGGCCGATTCGTAGAAGTCCAGGGCGCTGTGCAGCACGGTGGAGCTTCCACACCCGGCCCGCGTGAACGCAGTCATGCGCTTGGTGATCCCCAGGTCCCCAAGGTGGCCGACGGCCATGTTGCAGATAGTCACTTGATCCATGTCACTGCTCCAGGTAGAGGTCCACGGTCACAGTCAAGGTCTGCGCCGCCCCACCCGCATCGGCATCCGGGTCAATGCTGATGGTCAGCGACTCGTTCACCAGTGGCACCGGGTTGAAGTCGGCGTCTTGGACGGCCTTGTAACTTCGGGCATTGAAACGATAGTTGGTCCCATCATTCTTGGCCCCCGACGTGAAGAGCGTCAGGCTGTTCGCGTCCGTGACAGTCAGGGTCACATCCGGGTCGCCGGTCACTTCCGAGACCTGCATAGTGGCCCCCACGAGAGTCCCCGTGATCCCAGTGATGCTGGCGGTCTGGGCCGCATGGCCCGCGCCGGTCGCCCAGGTCTTGGTCGTAGATGTCTTGACGATACGCATGATTTCACTCCCAGGTCCGCCGGAGGGCCAGGCCGATACGCCCGACCCTCTGGCGAAACGATTTCATTTCACATGGGCCGCCGCGTGCGCCCACAGAGACTCCGCAAAGTGTTCCGCCGTGTACTTCTCGGCCAGGTTACGCCCAGCGTCCGCCCTCTCCTGAAACTCATCCGGCTCACGCTTGATGTGTTCGATCTGGTCCATGAAGTTTTCCTTCGTGACCGGCACACAATTGTTCTCGTTGAATCCCATGGCCGCGTAGTCTGGCAGCATCTGGCAGACGCACAGGCAGCCGGCCAGGGGGATCTCCAGGTACTTCGGGACCACGTAGGTGTCACACAGGGCCAGGGCGGCCGCGTACTGACTCAGGAACGCCTGATAGGCGTGCCCGGCCGGCGTGCCCTTGTCCAGGGTGTGGTCAACGAATGTCACGCCCGGCTGTGCGTAGGCCCACCGGCGAAACTCGTACGGGTGGAACCCGTCATTCCCAGGCCATTGATGCCCGTTGGCGAGCACGTCCTGCTGGCGGTCGGACAACAGAGAATGGACCCGGCGCCTCGACTTCGGAGCCACCGGCAGCCAGAGTAGTTCCATCCCCGCCGCGTGCGGTTCGATGTACTCCGCGAAACCGTTGCGGTACGGGCAGATGATGAAGCGGACGCCACGCTCGAGCGCCCGCCGCGTGCGTTGCTCCGGACCGAGCTTGTGAATCCGCTCGCCGTCCCGGTACGTCAGCCGCTGGTCGTCCTGGTGCGGGTCGTTGAAGTATTCGTACTTCAGGGCCGGGTGCTTCTCGATCCCCTTGAGCGTGATGGCGTGACTGCTGTGGATGTCGTAGAACAGGATCACGTCCGCCTCGATGCTCGCCGCGTCACAGTCCTGCGTGACATGGACCACCGGGGCGAACCGTTCACAGACCGCCATGAACTGATCGCGGTATGTCCAGGAATAGGCGTCGGGTGACAGTTTCCTGTCGGCAGCGTTATGAACGAGAGCCAACCGCATGTAGTTCCTCTTCCAGTCGTTTCGCTTCTTTCCGCAGGGCGAGCGCCTCGCCCACGTTGTTCTTCTCCCACTCGGGCAGAGCCAGCTTGCGCTCGATCAGGGCCTTGACGAGCTTGATACCGTCCAGGTACGCGCCGTTGAGGTGCCACAGTATCTCCTGGAGTTCCACCGGACGGTCGGCCATGTGGATCAAGAGCAGATCCCGGATCATGCGATGCTTCTCACAGATCGTCCGGTCGCCGTCCACGCGCCAGCCCTTCTTGTCGTCAAGGATTTCCAAAGCTCACCATCCCTTTCACGGTCGCGTGAACCTTCGTCTTGAACCGAGCCAACTCGGGCCGCCACTTGGCCTCCAGTGCGTCCATCCGCATCCGGTCCGCCAGGTCGAACTTCGTGCTGTGCAGTTGCACGTACAACTCGTCGATCTTGGCCATCGCGCCGGTCTGGATCAAATGCGGGATCAGGTCGTACTCGCCCCCCTCGATATTCATCTTGACCACGACGTAGTCCGCCGGGTGCTTCTCCAGCCAGTCGGCCAGCGGCAGGGACCGCACGGTGACGGACTTGCCGTAATCGATCAGGCCGGTCTGTTTGCCCTTGAAGGTCGTGCTCCCCTCGCCATCCTGAGCCTTGCCGCAGTACATCTCGGCGGTCCCATCCGTGGAAGACAGGGCGGCCGGAATGACCGAGACATTGGGAATCGTCCCCACGTTCGCCATTAGCGGGCCGAAGTTGGCCGGCTGGGGCTCGAAGCAGAAGATGTCGAATTCGCCCGCGTCCGAGCGTTCACGGAAGAAGCGATGGACGCTTTCGCCCAGGTGGGCGCCGATGTCCAGGAAGACCTTCTTCTCCCTCTTGGCACTGAGGGCACCTTTACAAACCTCCACCATAGCCAACGCGGCAGTCATGGGATCGAACCATTTCTCCGCGTACTCCCTGGCCTTGCGTTTCGCTTGGTCGAGATTCTGCCAGCAACTCAAGATGGCGTCGGCGTAGGACTCGGGCTTGGCCGGGTTTGCGGTCCAGGGCGTGTGGGTACAGCCGTCGCCGGCAACCACAGGACGCCCGCAGGCCAGGGCTTCCCGGATGATACGGGTGGCAATGACGTGCGGCGTGACCACGATGTCACAGGACTGGTAATAGTCACGGATGCCGCGGATCTGGCCGTTCAGGTGGCCCAGGTAGCCCGCCTTCTTGGCCTGGGCAACGACAGGCCCCACCCCCTTAAGGTCGGGCGGGAGGGCCACCAGATGAATCTTGCCCTTCGGCGCGTGCCTGCGGAGGAACTCGATGGCCCCGAACAGGGCGTTCAAGGGCACTACATCGTCGCGCCAGATGTCGGCGATCAGGATTTTCGGTTCCCCTTCTAGGTGCAGGTCGGTGCCCCCGGCGTAGGCGGTCAAATCGACCGGGGCCGGAACACAGAAGAGCTTGCGCTGAGGAACGATCGTGGACCACGGCAACAGGAACTCCGGCCAGAACGTGACGAACGCCCGGTAGCGCTCATCCTGGCCCTTGTTGGCGATCACTGTCAAGACGGGGTTGTCTTTGCTGGCCGCCTCCAGCCGGTAGGAGGATTCCGGCCGGCCGTGCAGGGCCATGACGATCGGAATGCCGCTGTTGTGCAGCTCCGGGTGAATGGCCGTGTGGCGCACGAGCACGTCGGCGTCGTACGCCCACTCCAGGGGCATAGTAACGAGATCCCCGTCGCGTTGTCCCACCCGGCAGCCGCCGTTCTCGGCATAGTCGATGAACCCTGCATCTACACCGGGCAGCTTCTGTTCTGCCAGGACCAAGTCCCGAACCGTTGCGTAGAGGCCGCAACGGTTCGGGGCAAATTGGGCAAAGTGTGCAATTCGCACTTCGTCGTTTCTCCTATTACGCCAGAACATCCGAGATGGCCTTGATGACCTCCCCGAGTGTCACATACACATCGGAGGCATTCGCCTGGTCGCCGGCCGTCCATACGACCTTGGCATTGGAGATGGCCACCTTGAGATTGCTCAAGTTCGTGGTGATGTTGCTGTTCGTGTTGGTGGACAGGTCCGTCTTGACGTACGCCAGTTCGGACTTGAGGTCAGAAATCTCCGTGCAGAGTTCCGACGTGACAGCCTTGACCGTCGAGGCGCTCGCGCCGAAACCGCGGCCCAGGTTACGCACCAGGTCGCTGATCTGCACGTTGATCTCGGAACCCACCGCTTTGAGCGTGCTGGCGGAAGCGCCGCGCTTGAGACCCAAGCTGCGGGCCAGGTCCGACTGCTTCGCGATGATGTCACTGACTTCGGTCGCCAACTCCGAGGTAGTGGCCTTCCACGTCGCGGCGCTGGCCGTGAACTTGTTCAGGCAGACCACACCGTCGCTGATGGTCACGTTCAGATTGCTCTGCGTTGCGACCAGATCGGACGTGTCCTGCGTGACCACGGCATCGCTGACGGCCTTGACACGCACGATGATGTCGCTGACTTCGGTGTTCAACTCGGAGGTCACAGCCTTGACGGTGCTGGCCGAAGCGGAAAACGCTCGGCCGAGATTGCGCACGAGGTCGCTGATCTGGGTGTTGATTTCCGAGCCGACGGCCTTCAGTGTGCTGGCCGAAGCGCCCCGCTTGTACCCCAGGCTACGGGCCAAGTCGCTCTGCTTCGTGCGGATGTCGGAGACCTCGGTGCCCAGTTCGCTCGTCGTGGCCTTGATCGTCGAGGCGGAAGCCCCAAAGGTCTTGCCGAGCCCACGCACTGTGTCCGAGATGGCCGTGACCAGATTGCTGACCTCGGTATTCACTTCGGAACTGGTGGCCTTGATCGTCGAGGCGCTGGCACCGAAACCCTTGCCCAGCCCGCTGGCCAGATCGGAGATTTTGGTGTTGATCTCAGAACCCACCGACTTGATGGTCGAGGCGCTGGCGCCCATCTTGAGCCCCAGGCTCCGGGTCAGGTCGCTGGTCTTGGTGATGAGATCGCTGATCTCGGTCTTGACCTCGGACGTGACCGCTTTGATCGTGGAGGCGCTGGCGCCGAGGCCGACGCCCAGACCACGAGTCGCATCGCTGATCGCGGTAATCAGGTTGCTGATTTCCGTGGTGATCTCAGAAGCAGCCGACTTGATCGTGCTGGCGGTGGGGTTAAGACCCTTGCCCAGTCCGGCCGCCGCGTCACTGATGTTGACGTTCAGATTGCTCAACTCCGTCATCAGTTCGGAGCCGGTGGCGGCCACGGTGCTGGCGGAGGCACTGATGCCTTTGCCGATAGCGACAACAAGGTTGCTCGTCGCCGCGGTCATATCGCTCTTGAGAGCCGTCACGTCGGAGGTGGCGGTGGCAACGTCCGAGGTGGCCGAGACCGCGACAAACGCGGTAACGGCGTCATTGAGGACATCCACGTCGCTCTCGATCTCCGTGGCCCACTTCTTGAGGTAGTCCCGTTTCGGGTTTCCGGTCATGTCATAGGACGTGGGCCTATGCGTAGACCAATTGTAATCGCGTGCCATAGTGGCATCCTTTCAAGGGTCCTGCCCGCCCGGTTCTCCGCGACGGGCAAGACCTCACTGAACTTGGTTACGACGGCTTGACGATGTTGCTGGCATCGACCACCGCCGGCGGGGCGACCCACTGCGGCGGGTTGACGCCCATGTGCAACCACCCATCCACCTTGCCGGTGGACACGTTGCCCGAACCCTTGAGCACGGGGCCGGCGTAGCGGTCACGGTCGGCATTCTGAATGCCGTAGAAGACCGACAGCAGAGGGATGGCCGCGATGTAGTGCCCCTCATCGAATGGGTCGGCCGACAGGTCGGCCACGGCCACAGCCCGCGTGGTCAGCAGCAGGTCGCCGCTGGTGATCGTCGTCGTCGTGTGCTGGTAGAATTCGATGCAGATGGAAGTCCCGGCGCCCGGAACCGTGTTGCAGGTGAACACGATCCAGAGCGGTTGCGAGGTGTTGAGCCAGTCCTTCCATTTCGAGGCTGTCCAGTCGATGTGGTTCGTGCAGATCGACTCCGTGTTGTTCGGCATCGCCTGGGCATCACTGAAGACCCATGCTGAATCAAGAATCATCTGTATCTCCTTGGGTGACAAGCACCCGCATTGCAATTCGTTCGGTTCACCGGAGCGCCGGTCACGTGATCTGGCTGCCGGTCAGCGCGATGCGCCGGTCCGGCCGGATCGGGATGTCGCTGACGTACTCGACCGGCTTGGCGAACGGCTGATTCGGCGGGTAACTGACGTTGCCCTTGTCGTCGGCCGCGTTCTCGATCTGAGTCTTGATGTCCGGGTGCATGTAGGCGTAGATCTGGCCCGGGGTATCGAAGGCGTTCTTGGCCTTGCGGAAGATCTTGATGTCGAAGGCGTTGGCGTTGTCGTCGTCCTTGTGGATGTTCGTGATGCGCTTGATCCGCCGGCGGTCCCGCAGGCACAGGCCACCCTTCCAGTCGAAGTTGACCCGCATGAAGTCGGCCAGCTTCTTCTGGCTATCCGGGACGGCGTTGTCGGAATCCGTCTCGGTCGGCAGCGCGACATTCGCCAACTGCTTCCGCTGGAAGCCACCCTGCTCGCCCTTGGGATAGATCATGCAGCAGTCGAAACTGTCCCACTGGATGAGCCAGATGTCCGTCAAGCTGGAGGCTGTGCTGGCGCCGTTGTCGTAGACCTCGTTGTCCGTGATGGTGTCGTACCGGATTTCCAGGCCGTTGAACTCCTTCGGGTTCGTGGCGGTGGAGCCAGAGAACAGCATCTCGACGACGGCCTGCGTCATGCCCTCCATGTACTTCATCTCTTCGTTGGTCAGCCACGCCTGCGCGTTGGGCATCTCCAGGAATTCCGTGTTGACGCGCAGTTGGTTGCCGACCCAGGCCACGCCGTCGGAGCCGTGCTGGATCTGCCCTTTGGTGGCCGCCCGGCCTTCGCCGCGGGCCATCAGGTAGGGCTGGGGGAGAGACGTGGTCATGTCAAACTCTTCACCGTTGACCAACTGCGACTCACGGACGGGGGCGTCCTGGAGGATCGGGTGGTTCTCGACGAGAAGGTTGACCTCTTTCTTGAGCTGGCCGTCCTTGCCCGTGCGGGCTTCAATTTCACTCCAGCTCCATTGATTCAAACTGTTACCGGCCATGCGCCGACTCCTTCAAATGACGTTGCGTTCATTCGCGGGAAGCCGCCACACTTGGCAGGTCCGCTTGCCCTTATCGTTGGCATGCACGCCGGCACTTTACCGGCAAGCACTCAGGTCCTAAGACAGGGAAGCCGAGTTCAGAAAGCGGCGGGAGGGATGTCCCGCCGCCCATCATGTTTTCAGAGAGCTATCGAACGGGGGCTCCGTAGCCACCCAGGTACTTGCCGTTCTCGTCCCACTGCGCCCCGCGGTTCGCGAACCACAGCCGCTCGGGGTTGTCCTTCGGCGCGGTCCCGTAGACTTCCGGCGAATACGGGTAGGCCGGGTACTGCTCGGTCGTCGTGTTGCTGTGGCCATCCCCGTGTTCCGTGCGCCCGCTCTGGGACAGCTTGCCGATCGACAACAGGGTCTCGAACACGGCCGGGTCCGTCTTGACCACAGCCTTGAACTGATCGTCCGTCAGCTTGTCCAGGTCGACGCCGGCGGTCTTGGCCACGCCCGCCTTGATCCAGTCGGGTACGTGGTCGCCGCGGAAGGCCCGGCGCACGAGTTCCAGGTTCGTGTCGAAGTTCGTGCCGTGTTTGTCCTTCAGGAACTTCTCGGCTGCCTCGGCCTGCTTGACGGCAGTGGCTTTCGCGGCTTCCGCCTGCTCGCCCTTGAGCTTCTCGGCCGCCGCATCGTCCGCCTTCTTCTTCTCGGCCGCCTCCGCCTCCAGGTCCTTGCCGAAGTGCTCCTGCATGAACTTCTTGCGGTCGGCCGGGTCAGTCGGTATCTTCACGCGGTCACGGAAGTCACGACGGGCCTCAAGCCCAGACTTCAGAGCATCCGGAAGGTTCTTGAAGCCCTTGGCGTAGTCGCGCAGGTCCTCCGGAAGGTGCTGCTCAAAACCAGCCTCGAAGGTGCCTTCGTCATTGACGAACTTAGCCATGCGTCACCTCCGCAGTCTCGGTGACGGGCGTCTCCGGATCGGGTTGGGCTGCTTCGTCGGACTGCTCGACAGGCGTCTCGTCAGCGGCAGGCGGTTCCTCGGCGGCTTCCGCAGCAGGCGCGGCAACCGTCCCGGCCCAGACCGGCCGCGGCGGCTCCGGGGCACCCATCTTGCGGGCCTTGCGCAGGGCGGCCAGATATTTTGCCCATTCCACCCTGCGCTCGTTCTTGCCGTTTTCGTCCACCGGGGCACCGGTAACTGCGAACTTCGGGGCGACATTCCAGTCGGACGGCTGCGCCGCCGGGGCCGGGGCTACGCGAACCGGCGGCCGATCCTCTTGGGTCTTGCGCCAAACCGCGACCACCTTGTCCAGCAGTTTGCTCAGGGCCGGATCCAGGCACTGCTTGATCTCGCCCACCACGCCCATCTTTGGGTTGAACTCCACCTCGACCTCGACGTGGGCCGGGGTCGCCATGCGCTCGAGCCGAATGTCGCACTCCAGGGAACCACACACCTGCACCACCGCGCCGGGTGTGTTGTCAACCCGCACCTTGCGGATCTCCTTGTAGGCCACCAGCCGGACCGTAAAGTCCTTGATGCCCTGCGGAGTGCGGATCGGCACTTTCTCTTGCCGCATCCGGGCCAGGGCCTCTCTCTGTTCGCTACGGGTCGTCATCGTCGTTTCGCTCCTGCACAGGAATAGGTAAACCGGCCATCGCCTCAATGAGGGGGCCGTAATTCTCTTTCGTCCAGACGCCCAGGTCCTTCAACAGCAGCAGGCCCTCGATCATCGTCCGCAGGTTCGCGGCCGGGTCCGCCAGCATCGCCTTCCACTCGGCCGGGTCCGCAAACAGGCCCAGGCTCTCCAGAGTGTCCTGGAGGACTTGGCGGCCGTCGCCGGTGGCGAAGTACACCCGGCGGTACTGCTCGATCTCCTTGACTCTCTGGTAGGCGGTGGTCATGCCGTTGCCCCCGCCATGTGGAGACTCCAGTCTCCTTCGTTATGGGTTTCCATCTCGCGGCCAAGGTGGATGATCTCACTAGGGTCAAGACGTTCGCCTGATTCTGAACAATGTGGGCACTCTCCAGAAACTGCGATTCCGCCGACACACCCTGGACATACTCCACACAGTTCAGCGCGTGTTCCCGTCCTGTCGTACTGCTTTGGAATCATTACGCCACTCCTGCCGCCAACAGGCTATTTTCCGCGACGGGCTTACCCAACTGGGCTGAAGCCGCCGCCATCTTCTGGGCGTTCACGGCCGCTTCCTGCTGAGCCATACGGCGATGGTCGTCTGCCACCAGGGCCGCGACCTCTTCGTCCGTCCGCATGAGCCGCCGCGGCATACCGGTCTTGTCCAGTCCGAACTCGGCCAGATCGGGCAGGTTGATCCGGTGGTACAACTGGGCCGCCATCTGCGGGCTGATGTGTCGTCCGACGATCTCGGCGATGTCCGACAGGAACCGCATCCCCTGCTGGATACCGCTGACGTTCGAAGCGTACTCCTGAAGCTGCGACAGAGGCCCGAGGGGGACTACCTCGACCACGTCGCTCCCGGCCAAGTCCTGGAGGATGGCGGGCGGCTCAGGCAACCGGCCGGCCTTGGCCGCGATCTTGGCGATGTTGCTGTAGACCGGGACCATGCCGTTGTCCCAGAAGTTGGACGCCTGACCAACCAGAAGCCGGGCCTGATCGATCCGGGCCTCGGAGACTTCGAACGCCTGGTTGCGCTCTTTCTTCTGCTGGTACACAGCCATCATGCGCCACAGGTCGTAGCCGTAGCGCGAGTAGATCAGGGCGTGCAGCTTGTTCTCGCGGTCCACGGCAATAGGGTACTCTCCGCCCATCAGGACAGCCTGGGGCAGCCGCTTCTCACTGCCAAAGCCGAAGGTCGCCCCGGGCAGGCGCCGGAACGACGTGCGCTTCTCGTCGGGCACTGCCATGATCGGCCGGGCCGCGAAGTTGCCCATGTCGAGCAGGTTGAAGGCGTGCTGCTGGACGGCGTCGATCACGCACCCTACATCCATCGCGGGCGAGTAGCCGTAGAGTTCGTCGGAGTTCTTGCGGAACCGCCAAACGGTGGGGCTGAAGTAGTCCAGGGGCTGGACCCGGATGAGCCGGTCGCGCGTGGACTTGAACTCGGCTTCCGCCGCGGTACCGCCGTGGCCCCCGCTCAGGGAATCGACGATGGTCACGATTGCGAACTTGCTCCAGGCGATCCGGCTTTCGAAGATGCTGTCGTTGGCCGGGCGCACGCACTGGAGTAGCGACACTTCCCAGTTGGAACTGTTGGAGTCCTTGGCCCACTTGCGGATGACGGCCGGAAGAGTGTCTCCCGGCTTGTTGTACTTCTGGAGGCACTGGCGGGCCGTCAGGGTCAGGCGCTCATGGAAGACATCGACCACGCCCTCGGAGTTCTCTTCGATCCAGTGGCGGCCGGGGTGAACCACGCGGCAAATGGCGTGGGACAGGTCGGACGATTCCTCCGTCAGGATCGTCCCGTGCCCGCCCGAAGCGGCGTCCTGGAGCCATTCCGGCTCGACGGAGTAGAAGGTCGCACGGATGAACTCCAGCCGCATCTGCTCGGTGTAGTCGTCGAAGTACCGCTTGACACCGTCGTCGTCACGATAGCGGCGGTCCAGAATCGTCGCTTTCTGCCACGTCAGCGGCTTGGACACGACCCATCCCAGCATCCCGTCCACCCACGTCAGCATGGCGTCCTGCGCGACCCCGTCGTACATCTTGGTCTTGCGCTTGGAGCCCTTGGTGGATGAGCCCGACATGTCGAACCGGCGCGGGTTGACGAAATCAAAAGCGGCCTGCATCCGGTCCTCGAAACCGGCGCGGACCTCTTCGTCCCGGCGCTGGGCGTTCAACAAAGGTGTGACGATGTCGGCCATATCTCAAATCCAATTCGCGGGCGCAAACAAAAACGGCAGCAGGGTGGTGCGGGCACCCGACTGCCGTTCGTTGTTCGTCTTGGGTATCCTGTCTCGTCGGGGATCAGCCGGCGAGTGGACCCGCTATGCAATTTTCAGAGTCTTGTCCTGGTGCACTCCAATCGTCCACTTCGTTCCCTGACGTCCTCTCTCCAAAATACGTCCTTTCCGATCACGATTACAGGGTAATGAGATCGGATGTCGTTCAGTGCTTCCATGAGTGGTGAATAGCCGTAGAGTTCATTCCGTACGGCATCCATGTGCTCACGCATCTCAGCCTCTGTC
>Ga0172380_10000818_pt1 | contig 56659 bp, 53 predicted proteins | sample Leawe162metaG_FD_119747 | JGI IMG/M metagenome (GOLD analysis project Ga0172380, IMG submission 119747) | Leachate microbial communities from a municipal landfill in Southern Ontario, Canada - Leachate well 162 metaG | ecosystem: Engineered > Solid waste > Landfill > Unclassified | place... | reverse complement strand
TCTTAATTGGTAGGCGAATACCGATCGCTCCAGCCATTGGTTCTTCCACAATATAAACTTCCCGTGCGCCAGAATTTCTGGTCGCATCACGCACAGCGCGAATTTCTACGTTTGTAACGCCGGATGGTACACCGACAACCACTCTTGGACCTAAAGGTTTTGGTGACAACTCCTCGGCCTTTTTAACTAAATAGGCAATCATTTCCTCTGTCACCTCAAAGTCAGAAATTACACCATCTACCAAAGGACGCACAGCAACAATGTGTGGCGGAGTTCGCCCAAGCATCGCTTTGGCTTGTGCGCCAACAGCAACCACTTGTCCGGTTTTTTGATTCAAGGCGACAACTGACGGCTCGTTCACAACAATTCCCTTACCAGCTAAATAGACCAAAGTATTAGCCGTGCCCAAATCAATTCCAATATCGTTGGAAAATTTTCGATTTATTTTTTCTTTTATATCGCCGAAAAATCCCATAAATCTTTATCTTTAATTAAGTCAAATCGCAACATTTAGCAATCATAGCGTATTTTTGAACAAAATGAAAGAGCTAGAAAAACTTCAAAATATCGCGATAAGTGATGACGAGCATTAATGAAATGAGAATGAAGAAACCGACGGTGTTAAGGGTATTGGCAATTTGGGGTTTGATGGGACGGCGGATGATTATTTCGATGATCGCAAAGAGCACTCGCCCACCATCGAGGGCGGGAAATGGAATAAGGTTGATGACGGCCAAGTTCAGTGAAATGAAGGCTACGAAGCCGAGAAAATAGGCCAGACCAAAAGTCGCGGCGTCGCCGACCAGACCGACGATACCGACTGGACCAGAGACTTGGGTAAAATCACCTTGTCCACGGACCGCCTGAGAAATGAAAGTGCCTAAACCAATTGCGACTTCTTTGGTTGTGGTAATTGTCAATTTCCCACCTTCATATAAAGCTAAAATCGGATTCAATTTTACAACCCCCACATTTTCCATATAGATACCGATCACTCGCTTGCCAGAGTCTTTATTCATTTCGGGGGAAACCATGACTGTTTTAGTTTCACCATTTCTTTCATAGGCGATATTCACTTGAACATTAGCACTAATTTCAATCAATTCTCTGACTTTGCTGGTGTTTAAGTCTCCGTCACCAATTGACTGAACTGATAGGATTCTATCGCCCTGAGCCAGCCCCGCTTTTTCAGCTGGTGAATCTTTTAGAACGCCAGTTAAAACTACCTGGCTATCTTTAATATATTTAGAGTATTGTCCGTCAGTCCCCTCACCAACCGGGACTAAAGAACCAAACATAAAAGAAATTGAGATCAGCAACCAAGCAAAAATAATATTAAAAGCAATACCAGCCAATAAAACCGAAATTTGTTTCCATTTTTTTGCTTTGACGAAACTGCGCGCACTGTCGGCGCCGTTGATTGACTCTTCGTCGGGATTTTCACCAAAGATTTTCACATAACCGCCAAAAGGAATTAGGTTCAAAACATATTTTGTTTCTCCCCGAGTCCAACCAAAAATTTTCGGTGGAAAACCAATCGCGAATTCATCAACACGAATCCCTGATTTTTTCGCCACCAAAAAATGCCCCAGTTCATGGACGAAAATCAAGACCGCCAAGACAACGAGAAATAAAATTATGGTCATTAGCTGGTAATTTCTTTTTCTTTTTTAGTAAAGATTTCTTCCAAGGATTTATTTCCCGCATCCACCAATTTCTGCATATCATTTTTAAAGCGAAATCTTTCATCTTCGCTCATACCACCTTCTTTTTCTTTATTCTGAATATCCGCCCAAACTTCTTCACGGATAGTGCGCAAAGTGATTTTACCTTGCTCTAATTTTTCTTTAGCCAGCTTCATCAGCATTTCTCGGCGTTCGCTGGTTAAATCTGGAAAGAAAACTCGGACACTTTTTTCATCGGTTTTTAGAGACACGCCAAGATTCGCCACCGTGATCGCTTTTTCTACAGCTTTCACCTGCGAGGCATCCCACGGTGTGACAATCAATGATTTCGCATCGGCAATTGCCACGGAACCCACTTGATTGATCGGCATTCTTTGACCATAGCTTTCCACCTGAATCGCATCTAAAAGTTGTGGCGAGGCCATCCCCGTTCTAATCCCCTGATACTCTTTTTTCATCCAATCCTCGGTCTCTTTAATCTTGCCCTTTAATTTTGTGAAGTCGTATTGCATATGTTTTTAAATTATTATTTATATTCCAATTATATCATTTTATAAAGTCACCGCCAAATGATCCAAAATGACTTTGATTGAGGGTGATTCATCATTGGCATAGCTGATGGCTTTTTCAATATCTTCAATCGCCAGGAGACTACCACTGCGACTATTATGCGCATTTTTAGCTTTTAGACTTTCCTTGATCGTTTTTTCAATATCTTTCATAAAAGTAATCGCGTCATTCTTCGTTAATTTTTCATCTTTAATATCTTTGACCATTTTCGCCACGGTCTCTAACCGTTTAGTAATTCCTAAAGATAAAAAATTCGAGGCACTATTTTTTAATTCAGCAGTTTCGTGACGGACAATAATTAAACGCGATTTCAATGTCGCAATCAAGCCAGTCACGGCGGGTAATACCAAAAAGAAAGTTGTCTCAGCTTTTGGCTCTTCGAAAATTTTCAATAATGAATTCTGCGCGTCTTTGGTAATAGAATTGGCAAATACAACAAAAACTTTTCGACTATATTTTATTGGTTGATTGATATGAGCTTCTTGCAAAGCACGACTATCATCAATTTTAAAAACATTAAATTCCTCGTGCCAGAAATCTGGATTGCCTTTGGTCTGAAAATTTAAATCTTTTTCTAAAAAATCAAAAATCGCCTCTTTCACCTTGGCGCGTTCCCCCAATACCCCATAGGCATGGTGCAAACGCCCAGTCCTTTTATAGCTGTTTCGGATTTGTTGCATGACTACTTAGTATAGCATGAAAGCTGAGTTTTATCTCTTCGCAATAATACTCTTTTTATAGACATCCAAATGCTCGAGGGCGATACCGGTGCCCTTGGCGACACAATACATTGGGTCTTTGGCCACACTGGCTTTAACGCCGGTACGACGGAAAACGAGTTCAGCCAGATTTCGAAGTTGAGATGAGCCGCCAGTCATAATAATCCCCTGATCAATAATATCGGCAGCCAATTCTGGTGGAGTTTCTTGCAAAACATCCTTAATTGCCTTGATCATGTCGCGCAATTCTTTGCTGATCGCCTTCACGATTTCATTAGTTTTGATTTCCGCGGTTCGAGGTAAACCAGACAAGAAATCTCGTCCCTTAATTGTCATAGTCAATTCTTCTTCCATCGGCACGGCTGAACCAACATTGATTTTTATATCTTCCGCCGTCTTATCACCAATTGCTAGGTTGAAAGTTTTTTTAATATAATCAGCGATCGCATAATCAATCTTATTTCCCGCGCATTTCACCGAGGTCGAGGAAACGATTCCACCCAAAGAAATCACCGCCACGTCCGTCGTTCCACCACCAATATCCACCACCATATGTCCCATCGGTTCCTGAATCGGAATACCGGCACCAATCGCGGCCAAAATCGGTTCCTTGACCACGTAAGCATTTTTGGCACCGGCTTTCATGGCTGCTTCGATCACCGCGCGTCTTTCAGTCGAAGTCACACCAGCCGGAACAGAGACCATTACTTCAGGTTTAAAAAGATTCCACTTGCCGAGAGCTTTATCAATAAAATATCGGAGCATGGCTTCGGTCACGCGATAATCAGCAATCACACCGTCTTTCATTGGACGATATGCAATAATACTGTCAGGAGTTTTTCCAAGCATTTTTTTGGCTTCAACACCCACCGCTAGAATTTTATTATCTTGCTCAGACACAGCCACAACAGACGGCTCAAAAAGCACCACGCCTTTGCCAGGTAAAAAGACCAGCGTATTCGCTGTGCCCAAATCAATTCCCAATTTTTTTGCGAAGAATGCCATATATTTATTCAATATAGCACTTCTGGGGAGTTTTACAATCCTTGCTTTTTATCCGAGTTTGAGATTAAATTAAATGGGTTTGTAAACATTGAAAGGAAAGATAACCATGAAGAAGTCTGTAGCCCTAACCGCGAGCAACCGTCAAATCACGACGGAAGTAATTCGAGGGATACTCAACCTGCACATCAGTGAGGCGCTGAACGAAATCACTGACAAGGTCGGAATTCTCAAACGGCTAAAGGCGGAGGATAACGGAGTGGCCTTTCGGGCCACAACTATCCAGATCGATGCTGGTTTCAATGCCATGATCAACGACGGTAGTATGACGTCATTTGTTTCGATCAAGCAAGTCGCCAAAATCGGTCGGCGGGGAAAGCTTTCTGTTCGAAAGATCAGTCGGGAGTAGGCATCCCTTGATAGGGTTGAGCCGAGGTTGCGCAACGCGCGGCCCCGGCTTTTCTTTTTTATCGCATATGTGCTATACTCTATTTTATATTAATTTAATAAATATATACATGCCAAACACCCTTTCAAACATCGGGCACTTAATAAAAGAGCTACGTGAGCGACGTGGAATTACCCAGAGCGAATTTGCGGAAAAATTAAAAACCACTCAGAGCGCGGTGGCGCGAATTGAAAGTGGTGAGCAAAATTTGACGACCGAAATGATTTCCAAAATCAGTGACGCCCTTGGACAAAATCTAGTCACAGTCGGAGTTGGAGCAATAAATTTTGAAGTAGAGGGTGGACATAGATTAACCGGAACTGTCACAACTAAAACCTCAAAAAATGGAGCGATGGGAGTAATTTGCGCTTCCCTACTTAATCAGGCTAAAACCATCATAAAAAATGTGCCTAAAATTGAGGAGGTCTATCGCATGATTGAGGTTCTTCAAAGCATCAATGTTTCAGTAAAATGGAGTGGGTCAGATTTGGAGATTGATCCTGCTAAAATAAATTTAAAACATCTAGATAAGGAAAGTGCCGAAAAAACCCGCAGTGTCATCATGCTGATCGGTCCGTTAATTCATTATTTAAAAAAGTTTTCCTTACCCCAAAGCGGTGGTTGTAAATTAGGAGCACGAACGGTTTCAGCTCATTTCTATGCCTTGGAAAATTTTGGTGTGAATATTAAAACTACTGCTAAGACCTATGATATATCTTCAGAAAAACTAAGCCCGGCCGAATTTGCTTTGTACGAAAGTGGTGATACTGTGACTGAAAATACAATTATGGCCGCGGCTTTAATTCCCGGAAGAACAGTCATCAAATTTGCCTCGGCTAACTATATGGTACAGGACGTCTGTTTCTTTTTAGAAAAATGTGGCGTCAAAATTGAAGGTATTGGTACAACCACACTCACTATTCATGGTGTCGAGAAAATCAATACTCCGGTCACATATTATTTAGCTGAAGATCCAATCGATGCCATGTTTTTTATCTCGGCCGGTATTGTTACAAATTCCACAATTACAATTGAAAGATGTCCGATTGATTTTTTGGAAATTGAATTATTAAAACTGAAAAAGATGGGACTCAAGTGTAAACGTTCAAAAACTTATAAAGCCCTGAATGAAAAAACTGATCTGGTTGACTTAAAAATAATGCCGTCAAAATTAATAGCCCTTGAGGAAAAAATTCACCCTAGCGTTTATCCGGGTTTAAACATGGATAATCTTCCTTTCTTCGCCATTATTGCCACTCAGGCTGAAGGCACAACCTTGATTCACGATTGGCCTTATGAAAAAAGAGCAATCTATATTAAAGATATTGATAAGCTGGGTGCAGAAACAAATTTAGCTGATCCTCATAGATTATTTATTGTTGGTAAAACGCCATTGAAATCAGCGGAAGTAATTTGCCCGCCCGCCCTTCGCCCGGCCGCCATCCTGCTCATCGGTATGCTCGCCGCCAAAGGCACTTCCGTTTTGCGAAATGTCTACAGTATTAACCGTGGTTATGAATATATTGCTGAAAGATTAAATAATTTGGGCGCCAAAATTAAAATTCTTAAAAATTAGATTCTACTTTTCATCACTTGAAAAAGTGCCGATTTTCTGTCACTATATAGCCAAATGAAATTATTGGCTGTTATACCTATATCCAAGGGGATAAACAAGGAAACCTTGTCGTATTTTACTGGAGCCGACGTTTCCGTCGGTGCGGTAGTAAAAGTGCCACTCAGAAAAAAAATTATTCCGGGAATCGTGACAGAGGTCAGCGATGTTTCCGATGTTAAGGCTGATATTAAAAATGCCTCTTTTGAAACTCGTAAAATTGAGAAAATCAAGTCTTCCCCCTTATTGTCAAAAGAATTTATGCAGGCGGTTGAAACTGCTTCGTTATACTTTGCCTCAACTTCTGGAGCCATCTTAAATTCACTGGTTCCCAAAAGTATTTTAGAAAACACTGACAAGATCAAAATAAATTTTAATGAAAAAGTCGATCTTCGTGCCCATGAAAAATTGGTCGTACAAAGTGATGATGAAGAGAGATATGCTACTTACAAAAGTATTATTCGAGAGGAATTTGCTAAAGGTTACTCCGTCTTCTTTTGCCTACCCACGATACAAGATATAAAAAAGGCTTATGAAAAATTGGCCAAAGGAATTGAGCAATACACCTTCGTTTTACACGGAAATTTGACTAAAACCGAACAAATTGAAATCTGGAATAAGGCCGCCAATGAGGGACATCCAGTACTAATTGTTTGTACTGGAGCATTTTTATGCTTACCACGTTCCGACATAGGAACGATAATTGTAGACAAAGAAAATTCACGCAGTTATAAAAACCAAACCCGTCCCTTTGTAGATATTCGGACTTTTGCTGAAAAACTGGCAGAAAAATTAAAAGCGAGAATAATTTTTGGAGATTTACTTTTACGAACCGAGACATTATATCGTCAAAATAACGCCGAGATATTTGAAATCGGTTCGCTAAAATTTAGATCACTAACCACTTCCGCCCAAGAGTTAGTAGATATGAGACAACCTTTACCAGAAAATTTAGAAAAAGATAAGGAGGGTCAAGAACCTAAATTTAAATTATTTAGTGATTCCCTCTTAAATCTGATTGAGCAAACATCAGAAAATGACGAGAATATGTTTATTTTTGTAGCAAGACGCGGCTTGTTCCCAAGTACTGTTTGTGGTGATTGTGGCACAATCGTAAAATGTAATACTTGTGGTGCGCCAACAGTTTTGCATAAATCTTCGACCGAAAATTTTTTCCTCTGCCATCGTTGTGGCGAACGTCGGAGTGCTCTAGAAAAATGTCACGACTGTCAAAGCTGGCGCTTAACCACTCTAGGAATCGGCATCGAAAAAGTTGAAGAAGAGCTGAAAGAGAAATTTCCTGAATTAAAAATTTTTAAAATTGATTCAGACAGCGCCGCAACCCACAAAAAAGCCTTGGATATTGCCGCTAAATTTTATGCCTCCCCAGGCGGGATCTTACTGGGAACCGAGATGGCTCTATTATATTTAACAGAAAAAATTGCTAGTACCGCCGTGGTTTCGATCGACTCTTTCTTCTCTATACCAGACTTTAGAATAAACGAAAAAGTTTTAAACATCTTACTTAAAATAAGATCGATGACTTCCAGAAAACTATTGATTCAGACTCGGGATATAAACCAAAAAATATTTAAAAACGCAATTCAAGGAAACTTGGCAGATTTTTATAGAGATGAAATTACGGAAAGGAGAGCTCTCGATTATCCTCCCTTCTCAACTTTAATTAAAATTACGCTTCAGGGTGAAAAACGATCGGTTCTCGCTGGTATGGAAAAGCTCCAGAAGGATATGGCCCCATTTGAACTGGATGTCTTTCCAGCCTTTATCCCAATCACCAAAGGAAAGTTTAATATGCACGCCTTAATTAAAACAAAAAGAGAAGATTGGGTTGCCGCTGAGCTCCTAGAAAAACTAAAAAACTTGCCGCCGTTATTTACTATCAATATAGACCCAGAGAGTCTTTTGTAATATGATAATCACATGAAAGGAGAAAAGCCAAAAAATAATATTGAGATTATGCAAAGAACTTCTGCTATATTAAGACAGATAGCTGAGACGGTACCCGTGAAAGATATTAAAACTAAAAAAATTCAAACAGTCATTGAGGATATGAAAACTGCTCTTAGTCTGCAAGATGATGGTGTGGCGATTGCGGCCCCGCAGATTAATATATCCTTAAGAATTTTTGTTGTTTCCAAAAAAGCCGAAATGATTATGAAGGGGGTTGAAGATATTAATGATGAGACAGCTAAAAATTTTCAGGATGTAACCTACATTAATCCAGAAATTAAAAAATTATCAAAAACTAAAAAATTAGTGGATGAAGGATGCCTCTCGGTACGCTATGCCTATGGTAAGGTTGACCGTTCAGATAAGGCAACCGTCACCGCCTACGATGAAAATGGTAAAAAATTTACTAGGGGAGGTAGCGGACTTTTAGCTCAAATTTTTCAACATGAAATCGACCATTTAAACGGTGTTCTATTTACTGATAAAGCTATCAATTTACAAGAAACACCACCCCTTGAACTAAAAAATGACAATCAATAATTCTAAATTTGCATTTTTTGGTAGTTCAAAATTTTCAGTTTTTTGTCTGGAAGAATTGAAAAATCAGGGTTTGTTACCAGCCGTTATTGTAACGACGGAAGATAAGCCACAGGGACGAAAATTGGAATTAGTAAAAAGTGAGATAAAAATCTGGGCAGAAACTAACAACATTCCTTATCTAACAAATGATAAAATTGAAGACTTGAATTGTGAGCTGTATCTAGTAGCCTCATATGGTAAAATAATATCAAAAAAAGTTTTAGAAACTCCTCAACACGGAGTCTTAAATATTCACCCTTCTCTTTTGCCAAAATATCGCGGTCCATCTCCAATTCAAACTCAAATTTTGAAGGACGAAAAAGAAGTGGGCGTCACTTTAATGCTGCTTGATGAGCAGGTGGATCACGGACCAATTGTAACTCAAGCTAAAATTAAAATCATAAATTGGCCAGCAAAAACTGAAGAATTGAAAAAGACTTTGGCACAGGCTGGTGCGAGACTTTTTTCTGAAAATCTTAAAAATTGGCTTGCAGGAAAAATGAAACCGACAGAACAAGATCATAATCAGGCTACTTTTACCAAAAAAGTGGAAAAGATTGATGGTTTAATCGATCTTATTAATGGCAATCCTTATCAAAATTTTTTAAAAATTCAGGCTTACAGCCTCTGGCCACAAGCTTATTTTTACTTGGAAAATGATCCGACTAAAACTCGAGTAATTATTAAGGAAGCTGAATTTATAGATGGTAATCTAACACTTAAACGAGTTCTACCGGCTGGTAAAAAAGAGATGTCTTATGAAGACTTCAAACGAGGTTTAAAAAAATAGAGTGCACTACTTGATATCCACTTTTAGGATAATAACCGACGTTAAGGGTAAATCGTTTTGATTAACTTTTAAATTTTCAATTTTATCTACCACATCCATGCCTGATGTCACTTCACCGAAAACAGTATGATGGCCTACTAACCAAGGTGTCGAACTAGCAGTGATAATAAAAAACTGACTACCATTAGTGTTTGGACCAGAATTAGCCATGGCCACCTTCCCTCTTTCCATTGGTAAATCATTTGGTTCATCCTCAAACTTATAACCCGGACCCCCGGTACCATAAACACTAGTGTCCTCACCTTTTGTATAAGGATCACCACCTTGAATCATAAAACCTTTAATAACACGATGAAATTTGGTATTCTCGTAAAAACCTTCTTTCGACAATTTCAGAAAATTAGCTACCGTTTTAGGGGCTTTAGATGGTAATAAACTAATTCCAATATTACCAAAATTTGTCTCCAAAATAATGTCTTGTTTTGTTTCACTCATTATATTTATTATTTTACTTTCTTCAGGTGTATCACCAGAAGAAAGATAAGCAAGTAGTATTGTTACCGCTACAATTATCACGATATACAAAACGGCCTGAAGATTAATAATTTTTTTCCACATTTGATTTAGCTTTTGCACCCCCTCGTCTAATAGCACTTATCTTCTTGTCCTTACTCGACTTTAGTTCCTCGACCATTTCATCTTTAGCTATATCAATCGAAGCAAGGAGATCGTCTGTTTCCGAAACAGCTCGAAAATTTTGACCCGCCACAGATAAATTTATCTCAGCACGAAAGACGTCGCCATTTTTATGATGCTTATTGACCTTTCCTAACTCCACTTCACAAAGTGCACTATCGTCGGGTGAGCTGATAAACTTTTTAAGATGTGCTAATTTTTTATAAAGATAGTCTTTTATTCCGTCGGTAATTTCCATATTAGTCCCCTTTTCAGTTATTCGCATATTATTTTATGGTATCGATTATTTTTTGAAACATGACCAATGGTAAAGCCCCACTAATCGAGATTTTTGATTTATCACCAGAAACGACAACATTATTACCTAGACCATTTTGGGAAATATAACTGGTTAATGCTGTGACTTGGCTAGCTGAAAGTTTGTCTTTCAAAATCATAATACTCCAGGGCGTACCATTACCACCGGTTGCTTGAGCGTTTTGAACATCCGCTTCCACTTTTTCATTATATTTACCACTACTTAAACAAGTATTGAACTTAACGACATCTAAACCAACGTACTCGGCAATTTTGGGTAATTCAGCTGCATCCAAACCATTATTGGCTGGAGTAATTTCGTAAATTCGATCAGTGTAAGCCCAGAATTTATCGCTACCACCTAATTCATTGGCACACTCTAAAGCTGAAGATTCGTTTCTGGCTTTGGGGTGAAGTTGGTCCAAGGGAGAGTGCCGATAGACCCAGGCTACCTCTCCCGCTTTACCGTATTGTTCCATCACCTGCTTCATTGTTTCATGAAGACGAACACAAAAAGGACATTCAGTATCAGAATATTCCACAATTACAATTTTAGCGTTTGGATTACCACGAAGATGGTCTTCAACAGAAACGGCCCTAATTTTATCGAGACTGGTAGTTTCAACGATTGGTGGAGTATTGATGCCTGTACTTGGTTTATTACCGTCACTAAAATACATTGCTCCAGCTATTACTACTCCAGCGATGACGATTGCAATTGGTGTACCCAAATTTGATTTTACCCCACCGACACTATTTTCTGTTTCCATTGATAATTATATTAATTAACTAATTACTAATAATCTCATTATAACAAACCAAAAGAGAGATGCAATCAAAACTTAATCAAAAATATTTACTAAATATTTATCAATATCACGTTGATCCATATCAGAAAAATTTAGTCCATCACGGTGTAATCTGGTAGCCAATTTTATACCAACAAAACGCCAATGCCAGGGCTCATATTGATAATAAACATTGCCCTTAGAATATGATAAAACAAAACCATATTTATAAGCGTTATCTTTAAGCCAAGTAAAAGCTGGAGTTTGATCAAAATTAATCGCCAAACCACCCGGCACACCTTCGGTAGTCAAATCTAGAGTTGTACCTAGTTGATGTTCGGAATAGCCTTGATCCGCCACAAATTTATTTGCGCCAGCACCATAAGTTGTTAAATAGTTACTCTTGATAACAGACTGTGTTCCAAAAGATCGGTAAGCTGAAACGATTTGAAGAGAAACATCATCAGTCTCGGCGTCATCAAACATATCTTCTAAATATTTCACCGCCGAAGCGTGAAATTGCAAATTCTCGTAATTTGGCGCAAGAAAATTTTTATCAATATTCTTCAGACGCAAAGGAACGTAATTATCACTCAAAAAATATACCTTAGAATATTTTTGCAATAATTCCTGATCAGTCTTAGATAATTTTTCTAAAGTATTTACTGTGCCGGCAATATCATCAATTGTATCCTCAAATTCTTGACTTTTATTTTGTTGATCAGCTAGCCTTTGAGCTAACTCCTGACTAGTTAAGGTAGTAGTGGCCAAGACTGCCTCTAAAGTATTTAATCTCTGATTTAAAACAGAAGTCGAGGAAGCTATTTCCCCTTTAACTAAAATATAATCCTTTACTAAAAAAAATGAACCTATTCCAATCACCACTATAAATAAAGCAATAATAAGACCACTAATGGCTAAAATGATAGGCAGTTTTTCGCTAGTTAGATGTTTGTGGATATAATTTCTCATTTGTTAAGTATAACATACTAAATAGGCTGTTAGTTAAGATAAGTAACAGTAAACTGAAGAACAGTAGCAAAAAGACCCCAAAGTAAATAAGGGATATTCACATAAGCCACCCATGGCGCAATCGGGAAAATAACAATCAAAGACCAGATCAAGGTACCCACAACTAAAACAATATCGACGGCGGCCAAAACATTATTTTGTAATCCAAATTGAATATAAGTAAAAATTAAATTAAAAAATAAGTTTAAAATAAAAGGTAAAGCCACTACCCAGGAAATTTTTCCGCCAAGAGTTTTATAAAAAACATAGCCAAAGGAAATAATTATGATTATGTACAAAACTGTCCAAACTGGTCCAAACAACCAACTTGGTGGCGCCCAAAATGGTTTAATAAACTCTGCGTATTGTTGAGGTGTGTCCATAAATTAAATTATATCACAAAATAAAAAAACCACCTCCCGAACTCGCGTTCAAAAAGAGCAGGGGTTTTTTAAACATTTTTTCGACGATAGAAAAACTTTCTTACTTCTTCAACAATAATAATAGAAGAAGACACTACTAAAATAAGCAACCATTCTAGTATAGTCAAAGATGTTGTTTTAAACACACTTTGCATAAATGGATTATAGACTAGAAAAATTTGCAGACCGATAACTATTACAGATGCAATAACCAGAAACTTATTGGCCCAAAAGTTGGTTTGAAAAATAGACCTAGATTCATGGCGACAATTCCAAGCATTAAACCATTGAAACACAGCCAAAGTAGTAAGAGCCATGGTCCAAGCCTTAATCAGACCCGAGTCCAAATATAAACTAAAAAGCAAGAGGGTTCCCAACATCATCGGAACAGACATTACCAGCATTCTTTGAATCATTAGTTTATCCAGCAAATAATTCTTTGGTCGCTCAAAATTTCTTTTCATTAATCCTTCTTCTTTTGGCTCCATCGCCAATGAAACATCCAGAAATCCATCGGTCACAAAATTTAACCAAATAATTTGGGCTGGTAATAATGGCAACGGTAAACCGACTAACAAAGCTCCTGTAATCGTAAGTGCCTCTCCCCAACTTGTAGAAAAAAGATATAAGATAACTTTCTTTATAGTTTTATAGATACTGCGCCCCTCTTCAACTGCGGAAATAATACTCCCAAAATTATCGTCGGTTAAGACAATGTCGGCTGCTTCTTTAGCCACCTCAGTTCCAATTTTCCCCATAGCTACACCCAAGTCGGCAGCGACCAATGAAGGTGCATCATTTACTCCATCACCGGTCATAGCTACAATCTCTCCACGTTTTTTATATAAATTAATAATCCGGAGTTTATGTTCTGGTGTCACTCTTGCAAAAACTGAAGTCTTTGATAATTTTCCGGTCAAGACCTCATCAGACAAATTATCAATATCGGCCCCAGTTAAAACAATGTCCCCAGTTTTAAAAATACCCGCCTCACGAGCAATTGCTTGAGCGGTAATAATATGATCACCAGTAATCATAATAACCTTTATGCCAGCTGAGACGGCCGTAGCCATCGCTGAATTTACTTCTGGCCGTAGAGCGTCCTTCATACCCAAAAAACCAACAAACGACAGGTCTTTTATTTTTTCTTTCTTTACACTACCCGTAAAGTTATTATCGATCGCTAAAGCGATAACCCGCAATCCTTGTTCAGACATACCAATATAAACCGACTCTAATTTTTTTCTTTCCTCGATAGAAAGTTTTTTAGCTTTACCGTCAAGCCAAATTGAATCTGAAACTCTTAATATTTCTTCTGGTGCACCAGCAACTGATAATATTTTAACTTTATCTGTTTGATGAACCGTGGCATGACATTTTAACTTATAATCAAATGGTACTTCCTCGACAAAGGGCGATTCATGTAAAATATCTTCCTTATAAAAACCAAATTTTTGAGCTAACACCAACATTGCCGCCTCGGTCGGGTCTCCTATTACTCGCCAAATTTTTTCCTTTTCAGAGAATATAACTTGAGCATTAGCACATAAGATTCCAACCTTACTGGCAAAGATCAACTCCGGATGATTCACGGGATCAATTAATTTATCATTAAAGTGTACGTCGCCTTTTGATTCATAGCCCACACCACCAACCATAAACATCTTATCGCCACCTGCCTCCTCGCTGCCTGGTAAATAAACCTGCTGAACAATCATTTCATTTTTGGTAATCGTACCAGTTTTATCCACCGCAATAACTCGGGCTTGCCCGAGCGACTCTACGGCTTGTAATTTTTTAACCAAAGCATTTTGTTTAGACATGCGCCATACTCCAGTAGCCAAAACTAAGGTCATAACTATTGGTAAGCCTTCGGGTATAATTGACACTGCTAATGACACAACTGTCCCAAACATTTCCTTGGCGGTCTGACCAGTATATATACCAAGAATAAATAGCACAACGCTAAAAACCAAAACGGTTCCGATAATTAGACGAGATAAATAACGAATATTTTTTTTCAAAGGCATTTCAGTGTCCACTAAGGAAATTTCCTTTGAAATTTTACCAATTACGGTATCAAGAGCAGTTGCTACCACAATGGCTCGTCCGTTACCAACTAAGACATTAGTTCCACGAAACACCATGTTGCTCTGATCGGTGGTTGGCAAATCCTTATCACTTAAAATAGTTTCTGAGAATTTCTCCACGGGCTCAGATTCGCCGGTTAATGAGGCTTCATCTATTTTTAAATTAGAGGACAAAATTACCCGAGCATCAGCCGGTACCTTCTCTCCTTCTTGTAATAAAATAATATCACCCGGCACCACATCGTGATCAGAAATAATTATTTCCTTGCCATCGCGCAATACTGTCGCCCTAGTTTCAATAAACTTTTTTAAAGCCAATAAAGTATTTTGAGCTTTACCTTCCTGTACCGTGCCAACAATGGCATTAAATACAAGTACCAACAAAATTACGACACCGTCCACCAAATCGCCCATTAAAAAGATAATCAAACAAGCAACAAGTAAAATATAAATTAACGGACTTTTAAACTGCCTACTAAATACTTTTAATAAACTATCAGGCTTAAGATCGGGTAATTTATTCAGGCCATATTGTTTTACATTTTTTGCGACTGCTTCTGGCGACAAACCATGCTCGCTTGAATCAAAAGCTTTAAAAACTTCAGACAATGTCTGTTGGTAAAATTTATTATTCAAAAAGTCCATAGTAAAATTATAACAAAATTTACTCTAAATAACTATGGTGCGCTAAGGTCGCCTGTCACTATACCTTTCGCAACATTTTTACAACAGCTATCAAAACAATTGCGCCAATAATGGCTACAATGAAACTGTATAAATTAAAACCGCTGACCCCGTTTTCACCAAATAAGCTCATTACCCAACCACCAATAACTGCGCCAACAATACCCACAATTATATTCAAGAATATCCCCTGTTGAGCATCGGTCCCCATAACCAAAGAAGCAATCCAACCAACCAAGCCACCAAATATAATCCAAATTATTATTCCCATATATTTTTGTCTCGAGTTTTATCGAGATATAATTAATTAATAAACTAGTAAAAGATTACCTATTACCTTGTTCGATCTGCGACAATGTTTCTGGGGTTGGAATTACTTCTTTAGCAAAGACTGTTAACTCCTTTTGTTTTCGAAGCTCTACTTCGAGTTTTTCGTTTTCCTTTTTTAGACTTTTATATTTGAAATAATTATTAATACTTTCCGGAAGAATTAGTAGAATAGCTACGAGGATTCCGACGATCAAAGTAAAAAATAAAACGAGCGCCAAGGAACCAGTTAAATGCCAAGTAAAGAAGGTGACCGTGATAATTTCAATATTTTGCAGGACAAAGACAACGGCAATTCCTCCCAGTATCAACCCAGCAATAAAAAGTATTATCATCTATTTCTTAATTAAATAAACTAGTAATAAAAATTGGCGCACTAATAGTGAAGGCCAGTAAAAGCGAACTTATTCCTATTATGATAATAACTCTTTTATTATTTTTCATACACGTATATAGACGTAGGAATGTTCAAATTGTTACAAGAAGCTATTATTGAGTAATATAAATAACCCTCACTCGGCTATTTAGGTAGTTGGGACTGGTCGACCATGCATCTCAACGTTTTACTATTTACAAATATGACAATAATTCTTATACAATTATGAAAATAAAAAAATTCTGGGTTTAATGATAATGTTTACTGCTATTAGTACTTTTTCTCTTGAAGCTTTAGCGGCTACTTATCAATACGTAAATACAACTGGTAATATTCAAATAGTTGAAGCAGTTAATGCTTCACAGGCATTAGTAATTGCGCCTAATATTGCACTACACAGCGGGGTCATGCTGTACAGTAGTTCACCTATTGAACTGACTTATGTAAACAATAATAATGATGGTGCACTGGCAACTGTTCCTTATCTTACTTATCAATACATAAATACGCTAGGAAATGTTCAAGCGGTAATGGCATCAGATTCAACTCAAGCATTTAGCTTGGCCACAAACATTGCTCTTCACAGCGGGGTAATACGTGTTGGAGCTTATCAAGAGGGTGTCTAAACAGATCCAAACAAACACACAGCAACCCGCCTAGGTAAACTCGGCGGGTTGCTGTGTGTTTGTTTTTTAACTACTTCTATTTATATTCTCCGAGATTTGCTATAGTATTTGCCTTGGCCATTTTTTGGAGTAATGCTTGAGCCACACCGATATCAGAGGGGTTTCTGGCCCAACTATCTAAACATGAACTCTGTATTGCTCTACCATAAGAAAAAGTTAAGGGCCAGGGTAGTTCCCCCATCTTGTGCATAGCATTTAAATTTAAGATTGCTTCTTCAGCTTCTTGACCACCGGAAAGAAATACGATTCCCCCAATATCTTGAGGCACATTCTCCTTCAAACACTTTATCGTCATAACAGCTACCTCTTCTGGGGTGGATTGTTTTTGAGAATTTTTACCAGCAATTATCATGCTTGTTTTCAAAATAATTCCAGGAATAAATACACCGACCATGTTTAACTTCGAAAAAATAATTTTTAAATTTTCAGCTGTGATTTTAAAACAATCTTCAATTGAATGATCGCCATCAATTAAGATTTCTGGTTCAATTATGGGGACAAGTCCATGTTCCTGACACAAGAGAGCATACTCTGCAAAAGACTCGGCATTGGCTCTCAAACATTCTAGACTTGGACTATCACCGTTAATATTATAAACCGCTCGCCATTTAGCAAAATTCGCCCCCATTGCCTTATATTCGATTAGACGATCAGATAGACCGTCCAAACCTTGGGTGATTTTATCTTCCGAGCTTGTTCCGAAAGCTTCAACTCCCGTATCAACTTTAATTCCAATTTCTATACCTTTTGACTTCAGTACGGAAACAAATGTTTCATTCTTTTGAGTAGACTGCTTTATGGTTTCATCAAAAAGAATATACCCGGAAATATATTTTTCAATATCTGGTGTTGTAACAAGTAACTCTCTGTATTCCCTTCTCTTTTCTTCTGTTGCCGGGACTCCGAGTTTTTCGAAACGTTTATTACATGTATTTATACTCTCATCTATAGCAAGTATCCCCTTAGGCGGGCTCATCAATTTAGAAACTGTTTCAATTAAATTAGATGAGTGAATAAAAACTTGAGTGGCTATTTTTTGCATGATATTAGTATAGCAAAATGTACCGTGAATATATAGGACCACATTGCCTGTTGGCTATGTTTTCAAATTATGAATTGCTTCAAAAATTTTAGCCTTCATTTCTTCCGGACGACATACACCGCGAATCACAAACTCTTTATTATTACCCGCAGTTTGCAAGTAAATATCACCAATCTTGAGCCAGTGTTCAATAAAACCAACAAGCTTAACCTTTACATCTTGTATATTCTCTAAACCCACACTCGCAACATCAGTGTGAAAAAGCCCTTTAAGTTCGAAGTCAATTACTCGCGAATCGGTGATCAACCAAGAGTCCACAAAATAATCGGTCCAAAAAATGAATATAAATGACCAGATAAAAATCAAAAATAACGAGTAGCAAAAAATAAAAAAAGATAACGTGTTCATAGACTCAATACCTAGAATAATATTAAAAACTATGGAGTATAAAAACCAAGGCACAAAACCGGCAATAACAAGGCCAGAAATATGCACATAAAAATAAAAAGGGTGTCTTTTTACCTCCGCGATAACCTTTTCATTTTCAAGTAAAATAGACATATTATTGATAAATTTGAAAACTGATTAATGATCCAATAGCAATCAGAAAAAAGATTATCAGAACAGAAAAGTAAAGCCGGCGACCTTTTTTAACTTGTTTAGTATCTAAAAATTTCCAGTGATAGTTTAAAATGTAACTAAGGACACTGATTAAAATGACAACTACCAAAAAAATCAACCACAGCCACTTAGCCGATATATCGTAAACAAAATCTTCGACTAAATATGAAACTTCTTTCATCTTTACAGGATAATTAAGATTTATTAATTATACCACATTCTAAATATAGATAAAACTATATTAGAAGACATACGCTAATAACTTCCTTTCTGTAAGACTGGGCACACAAACTCACACTTCGGGCCAGACCGTCCAACATAAGAACCATCTGGACACTGCCTAGCGTCCATCGTACAAGCAATTAAACCATTTTTATCCCCTGGACCAGAGTTAATAGGTGTTAGTTCACATTTTTCTTCCCATATTCTTAAACATTTATTCTTGACCGCACACCAAGTGTATCCGGCCGAACCAATACAACCATAAACATCTCTGTTATCACCAATAATATCAGGTGTATTAGCGGGAGCTTCGACTGTATTACTTGTGTAAAAATATATGCCACCTCCTATTAGCGACAAAGCCACAATTACAATTATGACAGAAATTATAAAACCTTTGCTTGAGTTTTTCATATCCAAGAATTATATCAAACTTATTAATTATTTCCCAGGTATAAAGTCCATGGAAATTAAATTAACACATTTTATTTATGTAAAAGAAATGGCCCGCTCGTGAGCAGGCCATTCCTGTTCCGCGAGCGAGCCGTTGTTACAGCAAATAGTCGGGCAGGTTTTCCCGGTGAGCCAGGATGATCCGCTTCAACCACTTGTCGATCCGAGTATTCAACTGACAGGATTGGACGAAGTACTGGACTCCAACCTGGATCAGCTGAGCGTCTGCCGCTTTCTGGGCACTTTCACTCTGAACGTGAAAAAGTTGATTGCGCTGCGCCAGAGTGATTATCGCCGCTGGCCAGTGGTGTCGTGTGACAGACTCGAGGTCAAGGCGCTGGTCGTCGGGAATCATTCCCCGACGAAACAGCATGACCCGAGCCGCAACCGACATCATGCCCCACAGCATGCCAATAGTGCAAAGCCCCGGCATCTCAGACATCCGAACGCAATCAATGTTCAAATCGGTGACATCGACGCAGACAACCTCCTCATTTGGAAGCACGTAGATCGCACTCGTGTCCTGATCCGGGCACGCGGGCATTCCCATGATCACTCGGAGCTTCGGCACCGGACTCAGCCCGACCAAAGTACATAGAGGCAGCCAGTTGGTGGAGACGAACATAACTGGGTTGATCTCCAGCGCGCCTTCCACCGCCCTGCCCTCAGGTTGATACTCACCCATAGGTGTAATCATCTTTCCGCCCTCCAATATTTATCAGTATCACTCTATTTTTGTTCAGATTCTATTCTATATATAGCACCAAATATGCACTAGGTCAAGCTTGATCCCCCTAGCACAGAATGTTTGAACCTACATTATTAAAATTTAATACTCTCAGACTCAAGGTAAAACCTCCAAAGTTTTTTCATATCTCTTCTGGTTAGCATATTTTCAACATCACCTTTCTTTACCCAAACGAATTTTGCTATTGTTAATTCCTCTTCTGAAACTTCTTTCTGCTCTAGATCTGACAATATTGCAGACACTAAATGATAGTGTGCTAGCCTATTTACATGCTTCACAATATGATAAAACAATCCGTGTGAGACGCAGTCCAACTCTTTTATAAAGTTAATATTCACGAAACCCGTCTCTTCAAGAATTTCTTTACGTACCGTATTTTCTACCGTGTCCCCTTCCTCAATACCTCCGGTCAAAAAACCACACCAGTCATTACTCCATTTTGCTATTAAATATAAATCGTCTGACGGGTGCTTGATGATTACGGCAATAGGATCGCGTTCTATAATGGGCTCACCATCTCGAAAATTGTCTAAACCGCCACTTTCATTGATATCAACATCTGGATACATTGCTACAATTTCTGCTTTGGTCATATTAGGATTTATCATTAAGATATTTGCCAGCTATGCTTAAAGCGAATGAAGGTAATATAATACAGACGGTTGCAAACAAAAGTCTAATTAGTGTCTCACTTAAAGGAGAATCTGGTGTATCTGGTCCAGAAGCAGTCAGGACAATTAAAATACCGATGATTCCAAAAAGGATGGATGAATAAATAAAAATTTTTGTGGCAATTTTTTGCATGTCGAAAATTCTATAAATAACTATCGAAATATATCGCGTGACAAGTATATCCACCGGGATTCTTTTGCAAATAATCTTGATGATAATCCTCGGCTGGATAAAACTTAATAAGTGGCTCTAAAGTGGTAACCACGGGATTAGGCCAGCGTTTTGATTTGTTTACAATTTCAATAAAGTTTTGAGCCTCTTCTCGCTCCCCTTCATCGCCGTAAAAGACAGCCGAGCGATACGATGTCCCCATGTCATTTCCTTGTTGATTTAAAGTGGTGGGATTATGAATCTGAAAGAAAAAATCCAGCATCTTTTTGTATGAAGTTTTTTCTGAGTCATATTCGATTTCTACTGCTTCAGCGTGACCAGTATGATTTTCATATGTTGGATTGTCATTCTGACCGCCAGTATATCCAACCCGAGTATTTACGACACCAAGTTGTTTTCGTATCAAATCCTGTAACCCCCAAAAACATCCACCCGCCAAGATTATTTTTTTAATCATGATTTTAATTTTATTATTCGTCCTGCCCGGGAATAAATTTCATTGAGACAGAATTAACGCAGTGTCGTATATTCTTTTTCGTTAAGTTTTCACCTTTAAATATGTGTCCGAGGTGTCCGCCGCATTTGGCACAGGTTATTTCAGTTCGGATCCCATCTTTATCTAAAGTTTTCCTCACCGCATCCAAAATCTCCTCATCAAAACTTGGCCAACCACAATCCGATTCAAATTTATCTTTTGAATTATATAGTGGTGCTTCACATTGGCGACAAACATAAATTCCAGTCGCTTTATTATTTACATACTCACCAGTAAAAGGGGCTTCTGTTCCCTTATCAATAATCACGCTCTTTTCTTCGGTTGTCAATTTATTCATAGACTTATTATAACACCAAAATTAGTATATAATAAGTTAGTATGGAAATATTAATTGCTCTGGGTATTTCGCTTTTCATAAATCTATTAATGTTTTTGCCTGCTTTTTTATTTAAAACAGACAAATTAACAGACATTTCATATGCGATCACTTTTGTGCTAATCGCACTTTATAGTTTATTTTCAAATCAGATGAGTACTGCCGCAATCATATTCGCAGTTATGATTCTTCTTTGGGCCCTACGGCTTGGAATTTTTCTTTTAATTAGAGTCAGAAGAACTGGCAAAGATAAACGTTTTAATGATAAAAGGGATAACTTTTGGAAATTCGGAGGATTTTGGTTACTACAAGGAATTAGTGTTTGGTTGATCATGATTCCTAGTATTTTATTTTTTAGTAAGGTCAAGATCAATCTTGATCTAGTATCCTATATTGGTATTATAATTTGGGGTTGTGGACTAATAATTGAGACTGTCTCGGATATTCAAAAGTTTAATTTCAAGAAAAATCTGGAAAATAATGATCGTTGGATTGAATCTGGTCTCTGGAAATATTCTCGTCATCCAAATTATTTTGGCGAAATAATGCTTTGGGTCGGTATTTATCTTTATGTACTCCCCACCCTAACTGCCTGGGAATCCTTACTGGGTGCGATCGGGCCTATATATATTGCGACAATTATTTTATTTGTCAGTGGCATTCCGATTCTCGAAAAAAGTGCTGATGCTCGATGGGGACAGCAGAACGAGTATCAAAACTACCGAAAAAGAACAAGCTTACTGATTCCCCTACCAAATAAAAAACTATAATGACCGAGAAACATTCGATATGAGAGAATAACTATTTATTAATAGTATCGTAAATTAATAAATTCTGAGAATTATATATGATAACTTTTGTAACATTGCTTGGATCGTAAAAAACGATCACCGCCTCCCCTTCTTTTAAATCACTGTTTTTAGGTTCAAGAATATTTACAGACCGTTTCTCATCTTTACTATCGCTAAAAGTAACAAAGCTAAAACTACCATAAGCACCGGGGTTAGGAAGAAACGTCTCACCATGACCCACAATACCGACCGCCTTATTCATACCAGGAAAAGGATTATTACTTTGTTTTATATATAAATAAGAGCCACCAATTATTAATAAGATAATAAAAATTGTTGCGACAATTATTTTTTTATTCATAAACCAAAAGTATATCTCATTTAGTCAAAAAATGCACCTTTGTAGTTTATACTTTTGTATAATTAATTAACTATAATAGTATTCTCGTCAAACATAGGAAGTTCCTGTCCAGCATTTATAAATAAAACTTTATTAGGGTTTGAAGCATAGATTTCAAAGTAATGAACTCCACTATTACCCATACCGTACCCCGCACAAGTACTCTCAAATTTTTTAAAAGCATCCTCTGTTGGCATTAATGTATATCTAGTGACGTCACTTCGATTAATAGAAACTTTTATAAAAGTACACTTGTCTGTAACTTTCCAATCTTTACTATTGGCTAATAATGGTATGACACTATCAATAGATTTATTTTTTAAATTAAAAACTTGAATTAATTGTTCTATTGCGACAGGACTTCCATTACTAACATCTTCCAAAAACATTCCTGGTAATGTCTCACTTACATTAACTTCTAGTTTTTTATCTCCATAATCACAAGATTGACCCCAAATTTCGAGACCAGCACCAATTACTTTTTTCCATTTACAATCTTGATAAGGCTCCCTTGATGGTTCTAAGTTATTATTTAGCTTATTTATTTCACGTTCATTTTTATTCCAACCGTCAGTAGTAAGAAAAAAGGGGAGATAATTATTAAAGTTTCCAGTTCTCCAAATTAAAAAAGCAAGTGCAAATATCACAATCCCAATTATTAAATAAATTATTCTATTATTTTTTTCCATACCCTGTATTATATACTAAGCAGGAACTTCAATTAAAATCTTCCCCTTTTTTCATAATTATAATTTATACTTCCTCCCTGGTTGCTATTTAAAAGTCGTTGTCCCGTGAGCTTCAAAAATTATCTTTATCATTTTGAAAGTATATCAAAAAGTAAGTGTTTTTAACACCTTACCTTGCCTTACAAATGCTTTGGTGGCTGGAGGAAGTTAGAAATTATTACTTAACGAATTTCAAGAAAGTCTAAATATGACTTCAATTTTAGTAGGAAATCCTCACGTTCTTTTTCGGTAATAAAAGCTTGTCGCCTAAGTTCAAGCGCAACGTGAATAATATGATTTTGACCCTTGATCGAATCAGCTAATTTCTGCCAGGAATATTCTGGATTAAACCCAAGAACTCTTTGTTCCCTCTCCACCAACCAAAATACCTGCTTCACTAATTCATTAAATTTAAATTTGCCACTTTCGTATTCAGGTAGAAACAATGTCCTGAAAGCTGAAATATGCGCTGATAAATCCTTGGCGTCAGTACGCGTGAACAATTTACCTTCTGGTTTTGCACCATATAAAATGGGAAGTTGATCCAGACTTTTTACAAAAGAACTTATCGGGGTAATATTTTTTGTCCGATTAGAAGCCCTATTTCCAGTTTTTAGCTCATCCAAAGTGTAGGCCACTATCTGAAATGGTGGGTTTGCTGTATCGCCAAACTTTTCCGTTAATTCATAAACTGCTGGTAAACATTGTTCAGTCTTCAAGACCACAACAATATCCACATCGCTATCCGGCGTCAATTCATCTTGGACATAGCTCCCTTTTACATAAATAGAAACAATCTCATCATTTGGTATAGACTTCAAAACTAAATCTTTAGCTTTTTCCATAGAAATTCCGGCTTTATCTTTTAAGTCTGAACTATCCATTACTTATAGTATAGCACGGGTTCTAACCATACTGATGGGTACCAAAAATACTCTTGTAAAAAAAGGCTAAATATCTTGCTCCACTGGCTAGAGGACGTTAAAACTTGTTTTAAATAATAGTTCCGGGTCTAATCTCTATTTTTCTGTCAGCGAACACAGAAACCATATTTGGACCAACAGTTTTAATTTCTTTTTCAGCCACATACAAGCCAGCATCTTCAGGTAAAGCTATTATATTATTTAGTTTAAATTTATTCATATATTCTCTGATAGTAGAATCCATGTCCTTATCATAGTGACACCATATATCATATCCGTGTGTTAGGTTTAATGCAGAAAAATCTTTAAGACCGACCCGATTGAGGTCAGCTGAAATAGCGGGAATAATTGTTTTCGCTAAAATTACCGCTCCAGCACTACCTCCATATATAGGAACATCTTTTAGTGCTAGAGATTTAATAATCTCAAATGTACCAAATTCTTTTAATTCTTTGAGTAGTTTAAACGTGTTGCCCCCACCAATATAAACTCCACTAAATTGTTCGAAATCAGCTTCGGTTTTATTTTTTAAGTCTTCCTCAGTCCACATTATAAAGTTGTCAAAACCCAGTTTACCAAAACTACCTTTTATCCACTTTAGACACTCAGTATATGGATGTTTGGTTTTATTTATTGCGATAGGAATATAAATGACAGGTCTTTTCTTGTCAATCGCTTTTATGAATTGCGTATCAATTTCTATTGATTGTTCGCTACTACCACCACCTGAAAGAAATAATTTCATATTAAAAGTATATCATAAACGTATAAAGTTCTAACCACCAAAATGGGTACCAAAAAATACTCTTGTAAAAAAAGGCTAAATATCTTGCTCCGTGGGTAGGGATCGAACCTACGACCAATCGCTTAACAGGCGATCGCTCTACCGCTGAGCTACCACGGAATATTGTTCCCACTTTGAGAGAACAGATAATATACTAACAGAAAGCCAGAGAAAAATAAAGGGTGAGTCTCCTATCGTTTTATTGGCAACTCTAAATTAAAGGTCGAGCCAAGGTTTGGACCCGGTGATTCCGCCCATAATTTACCCTTATGATGTTTCACAATATTTTTTGCTGCGTAGAGACCGAGACCAAGACCTTCTGTATCTAGTAAGCGTGCACTTTTCGAACGATAAAAATGCTTAAAGATCTTCTTGCCATCGAAGAAACTAAAGCCAATGCCGTTATCATTTATTTTTAGGGTTATACTTTTCTCAGCTTGAGCAAATGAAGCCTTAATTAATCCATCGGCTGGAGTATATTTCAGGGCATTATCTACTAGCATGTCTACCACAAATTGAATTTTCGATTTATCAATAATCACCAGCGGTAATTCTTTGTCTGAATCAAGAGAAAATTTTATATTTTTGCTTCTGATCATTGCTGAATATTTATTTAGTGAAGTCGACAAAATCTCACTGAGAGAAACTGCCTCAAAAGCATATTCAAGTTTTCGATCAAATTTAGCAAAGCCAACTAATAGATCAACGATCTCCATTAATCTTTCATCGGCTTTTTGCATCTCCATTAATAGGTCTTTTTTTTCTAACAAGGTTATATCCTTTTGCAACATATCAATAGTCCAACGAATAGCGGTCAGTGGTGTCCTAAATTTATGTGTCACAATGGTAATAAATTGATCCTGAGTTTTTTTGTTTTCCACTTCACGATAAATAAAGAGTAAAACAATTGCAACAATTAATAAGCCGGATATAGCCAAAATAATAGAGCTGTTCAAAAGGGCTAGATTTGTATCCTTAAGAAAGTTAATGCCTGTCAAAAGGACCAGGGCTAGGGTTAAAAAGACAACAAACAAAACACTGTGGCTTCTTTTCATAACCTGTTTATTATAATACAAAAAGTAAATTTGTGCTATAATTACAATTATTAATAATAAATAAAATTATGGGACTATATAATATACTTGTAGGCGGTTCCTCAAAACCACGAGTGACTGAATTAAAGTTTAAAGAGGTACTAAGAGAACTAAAGCGGGGTGGTTTCTCTGATAGCAAAATCCACAAAGTAGAAGCAATTTTTTCTGGAGATATGTACGAGCAAGTGTCTGAGTCTCACCCCAAGGGTATAGAAAAAGGTGAAATTGAGGTTAGAATTAAATGGATGTACGTGAACAAAAGTAAACACGGTTTAAATGACGAGGAAATAGCAGAAGTTGAGGCAGCTTTAAAGAAGAGGCTCTAGGATTTGCACTGTGTCCCTCGCAATTTGACCCATCTCATCAGTCTTTCTGACTAGGATTTTTACTTTTGAATCGACAGCTGAAATATCGACATCCACTGACTCACTATTGTCATTTTTTATTTTATCTAATTTTACACCCAGACTTTCCAAGTCCTGGCAGATTTTTTCGCGCATTATAAATGATCGCTCACCGACCGTGGCAGTATAGATCAAAGTATCCAATCCTCCGAGAACGGCAAAATATGCGCCAATGTATTTTTGTAAACGGTAAGCATACATATCTAGGGCTAGTTTAGCTTGTTGATCTCCTTCTTTTTCTAATTTAATCAAGTCACGAACATCGGAACTTTTTCCACTGACGCCAAGTAGACCACATTTTTTATTCAAATATTCTTTTAACTTTTTACCTTTCAAGCCGAGATTGTCGGTCAAGAAGGCCAAAACTCCAGGGTCGATATCGCCCGCTCGGGTCGCCATCATCACGCCTTCAAGGGGTGTAAAGCCCATCGAATTTTCCACACATTTACCATCTTTGATTGCCGTCACACTTACCCCACTACCTATATGACAGATAATCAATCGACTTGGTAAAACATCGCCTTCTTTTTGTAATTTGTTTATGACCGACTCGACTGAAATTCCATGATAACCGTATTTTTGAATACTAAATTTTTGTGAATCCGCGAGTGGTAAGCTGTAATATTTAGCTTTATCTGGAATGGTGTCATGAAAATCGCTATCAGATACACCAACAATTGGAATATTTTTAAAAGTTTTTTTGAGAGTTTTAATCATTTCGTAAGTTGGCAAAAGATGTAGCGGTGCATCATGGACAACTTTCTTTATTTCTTTTTCATATGCTTTATCAATAATTTTATCATCTTGGAAATGTTTACCTGGAGCTACTATTCTAATACCAACCCCCACAATCTCTTTTGGACTTGTAATAATACCCTTCATGACAAAACCAGACAAAGCGTATTGTAAAGAATGCTCAAATTCTTTTTTTGTTAAAGTCTTAACCTCTTTTTGATCGTCAAAATAAAGTGTTCCGACATATTCGGCTCTTTCTAAATGCCAAAAACCCAGACACTTTTCTTTAGTATAGATAGCGTACTTTTCTGAGGCACTTCCCCTATTTACAATTAAATATTTTTTTTCCATTGCCATTTCAAGACCTCTTCTGGATCATCGCCGACACGCATAATATAATCCTTATGATCTTTGATTTTATTCTGATAAATTAAGATGAGTTCATTAGCTTTTTCTTGATCAATTACTCCATTTCTAGCTACTTTTTCGATCGCTTCGATGAACAAGTTGTAACGATCAGTTTTGTTGCGAATATGAAGATCGAGAGGAGTGGTGGTCGAACCACTTTCCATATAGCCATGAATCGAAATGCGTCCTAATTCGTTTACAAATCTAAATAATGTTTGCTCCAGAGTATCGGGATAACCATGGAAATTGAAAATTACTGGTTTGTTTTTGGTAAAATATTTTTCAAAATCTGTTTCGGAAATCTCATTATCATTACCGACAGTATTCGGGGACAATTCTAAAATATTTACAAAACGAGTCTTGATCATCGGCGCTTCTTTTTTAATCAAATCAATCGCCGCCAAAACTTCATTGACCAAATATTGTCCACAAGCGGCAAAAACCACATCGGGATTTTCATCACTGGCAAATTTCCAAATTGATAGACCGTCCTCTACTTCTCGTTTCGCTTCTGCAAGATTTAACCACACCGGTTCAATCGTCTTCTCGGCCACGATGACGTTGATTTCGTTTTTGGACGCCAAACATTTTTCCATAATCAAAACTGATTCTTGAGCATCGGCGGGGAAATATACATTGATAAAATTATGTCCTTTTTGTAATAAGCTATCAATAAATCCTGGATTCTGATGAGAGAAACCATTGTGCTCCTGTCGCCAACCAGTCGAGCTCAGGATATAGTTGAATGAGGGGACGTCTCCCCGCCAATCGGTCTTACGGGCAATCTTCAAAAATTTAGTGTACTGATCCGCCATACTAGTCACAATCGGAATAAAAGCTTCATAGGAAGTAAAGATGGCAAAACGGCCAGTTAAAATATAACCTTGAGCCAAACCCTGCAAAGATTGTTCGGAAAGCATTTCAATAATTCGGCCATCGCGAGACATATCTTTGTCCCAATCTTCAATCTTGCCCGCAAAGGCGCGTGTCGTGTTCTTAAACATATCTTGCAGACGATTGGAATAAGTTTCATCAGGAGAAAATAATCTGAAATTTCTATTGTTGTTATTTAATTTAACAACCTCAGAGAGATACTCCCCAACTCTCTTCATTGCACCGATTTTTTCTACACCTGGTTCAGAAATTTTAATTTCAAAATTATCAACCGCGGGCAAAATCAAATCACGCGAATGATCACCTTTTTTAATACCAAACGTCGTTTGATTATCCCCCATTCTTAATCCATCTTTTGGGACATTTGCTAAAACGTCTGAAGAAAAACCATTTTGTGAATCAAACAATTCTTCAAATTTATAAGACTTGAGCCATTTTTCCACCATTTTCATTTGGCTTTTATCAGTCTTGCTTTCTTTACCGACGACTTGATGCGACAAGGCATTACCCTCAATCTTATCGCCACTACCCTCGATTTTCGGTCCAGCTAAATATTTTGGTCCAGTCCAACCCTTTGGGGTTTTGAGAATAATCATCGGAAAACGGAAATAATCTTCTAATTTGCGCCCAGAATTCTCTCTGGCTTCCTTCTGAATTTTTCTGATTGAGGCGTAGGCATCATCCAAAGCCTGGATCATTTTTTCATAAACTTTATCACCCTTGCCTTCAACAATAATTGGTTCATAACCATAGCCCTTGAACAAAGATTTCAAATCAGCATTTTTCATACGACCAAAAATCGTTGGCCCAGAAATTTTGTAACCGTTTAAATGTAAAATTGGAAGCACGGCCCCGTTGACGGCAGGATCAATAAATTTATTTAAATGCCAGGCGGTGGCAGAAGCACCAGTTTCGTTTTCACCATCACCAACCAAGCAAGTTGCAATTAAATTTGGATTGTCTAAAACGGCGCCGTAAGAGGTAGATAGAGAATAGCCAAGTTCCCCACCTTCCAAAATCACTCCCGGAGTCATCGGACTAGAGTGGCTAGGAAAACCATATGGCCAACTGAAATTTTTGGTAATATAAGCAATACCATTTTCGGTCAATTTGGCTTCGGGGTAATATTTACCGAGCGTGCTTTCCAAAAAAACATTTGATTGGATCGCTGGAAAACCGTGACCGGGGCCGAGGACAAACATCATCTCAGCATTGGTTTTGATAATTAAATTATTTAAACAAGCATAGACAAAGTTGATACCAGGACAAGTTCCCCAGTGACCAAGCAAACGGGACTTGATGTGGTCAAAAGTCAGTTTCTCTTTTAATAAAAAATTATCTTGTAAATAGATTTGCCCGACTGATAAATAATTTGCCGCGCGGACAAATTTTTTAATTCGCTCTACTTGTTCATTCATGGCGGTAATTATACCAAAATTAAAAGTTAAAAGCGAAAATAAAGCTTGAAATCTAATGTTGACTACGTTGATATATCATGGTAACCTTTATTTAGACCGAGTGTAATGTAGATTGAAAGGAGCGAGTAATGAAACAGGTGAAGATTTTGTTCATCGGGATTGAGATGTTTTTCCTTAACAGCATGATGCGTCATCATCAATCATCTGTTGAAGCCTTGCATACAAATGAGGCTACAGAGGCGATCAATATCGCCAAAGCAAACCGAGACATCAGTGTAGTAATTTTCGCTGGTCCTCTCATAACAAAGAAGGAGACCGAGGCCTTTCGTGAGAGTGTTAGTGTTCTCATTAAAGCCCGAGAAATCCTGGACATTCGCAAGACTCTCTTTGTTTCAGCAATTGGTTGTGTTCCGACGCACCGAGAGCTCATGGCGAATGGCTGCACATTAGGACTCAGACGATGCGACCTACCGAACTGGCTTGACATCTGGACGTCTGACATCGTCCGATGAGGTAACAGATGTCATGGCGCGCCAGCTCTCCCCTCGAGAGCTGGCTTTTTTTATATAAAAAATTGTATAATAGAAAGATGTTAAAAGAAACTACACCAACCAAGCAAATTAATACTCAAAATGTGACGGGTTTACACCCAGAAATTTTTGGGGACTTTTCTTTGATTCGTGGCGATGTTAAAAATATTAAAGGAAATTTAAGTTTACATAAAATTACTGGCGATGTTTCAAATATCAGTGGTGATATTCAAGGTGTCTCGGGCGATGTCACAAAATCCCGCGGTGATGTGACAGATATTATCGGTGACGTATCAAATATTCGCGGACTTATTTCCCCCATTGCCGGCGATATTAGTGGAATTATTGGCGATGTGTCTAATATTTCTGGTGATGTTAGCAATATCCGCGGCAATGTTAGTAAAATTTCTGGCGACACTTCCAATATTATCGGCAGTGTCAGTGATTTATCTGGTGATGTCAGTCGATTGAAAGGCAATGTCACAGGACTCAAAGGTTTTGTCAGCAATCTCTCTGGTCTTGCTACAAATATTAAAGGCGATGTCACAAATGTTTACGGTGATGTCACTGGCCTCGAGGGCGACGCGACGGGTTTATCTGGGGATGTGAGAGAGTTGTTGGGTAAGAAATAGTTGGGTTTCTTTGTGCTAGGCCTTGCTTTTAGCCTTATTTTACTGTATATTTATGAACTAATGGAAATTCGAAACATTGCAATTATCGCCCATGTGGACCATGGAAAAACAACTCTGACTGACGCCATAATGAAGCAAACCGGCGCTGGAGAAGAAGGAGTCTCGATGGACTCAAATAAACTCGAACAAGAGCGCGGTATTACTATTTACGCGAAAAATACTTCTATCTATTATAAAGGCACAAAAATAAACATCGTGGACACCCCCGGTCACGCCGATTTTGGTTCAGAAGTTGAACGAGTATTAAGATCTATTGATACGGTTTTACTGGTTGTGGATGCACAAGAAGGACCGATGCCGCAAACTCGATTTGTTTTAAAAAAATCTTTGGAGTTGGGTTTAAAACCAATTGTAGTTATTAATAAAATTGATAAAAGCGCCGCGCGACCAGCTGAAGCACATGAAGAAGTTTTGGAATTATTCATGGAATTAGGTGCAAATAATGAACAACTCGACTTCCCTACTATTTATGCTATTGGTCGAAAGGGTGTAGCAATGAAAAATCTATCAGACGAACAAAAAGATTTAACCCCTCTACTTGATTTGATTCTAGAAAAAGTACCGGCAGCCGCGAGTATCGAACAGATCAGTTCGCCTTTAACTGCGCAGATTTTTAATCTCGGTTATGACAATTTCATGGGTCGCCTAGCGATTGCCAGAATTTATAATGGAAAAATAAAAAGTGGTCAAAGAATTTTTGCTAAAACTCCAACTGGTGAATCACGAGCTTTTAAAATTACAAAACTATTTACTTTTGAAGGTATATCTCGAAAAGAAATTACTGAGGCCGAGGCTGGCGACATTGTGATGTTTGCCGGCTTAGCCGACGCCTATATCGGTGAGACAATATGCGAAGACGAAAATCACGAAGCCTTACCGGCGATTAATATTGATGAGCCAACTATTTCTCTAGATTTTTTGGTCAATGACTCCCCTTTTGCCGGCCGTGAAGGAAAATTCGTTACGGGTCGCCAAATTCGTGAACGTTTGGAGAAAGAACTTGAAATAAACGTCGGTCTAAAAATTGATTTTTCTGGTGACAGTATGCGCGTCTATGGTCGTGGTGAATTACACGTGGCGATTTTAATTGAAAATATGCGCCGGGAGGGTTTTGAATTACAAGTCTCTCAACCGCACGCTATTATCAAGGATATTGATGGTGTAAAATCCGAACCTTATGAGGAGGTTACCATCGATGTGCCAGAGGAGGTGTCTGGTGTGGTGATTGAGAAACTTGGTCGCCGCCGAGGAATTATGCAGGACATGAAAACTAAGGACGGGCAAGTTCGCATGATTTTTGAAGTGCCGACTCGTGGTTTGCTAGGTTTTAAGGGACAGTTTGTGATTGACACTCGTGGTAATGGAATTTTATGTAGTCGCTTTACCAGTTTTAAACCTTATGCTGGTGAAATTCAAAAGCAAGAATTTGGCTCGATGGTGTCGATGATGTCTGGTAAAGCCTTAGCTTTTGCTTTATGGAATTTGCAGGAACGAGGAGTAATTTATATCGAACCAGGGACTGAAGTTTATGAAGGAATGATTATTGGAAATGTTACAAAAGGTGAAGATATGGATGTTAATCCAATTAAAGGTAAAAACCTAACCAACATTCGCAAAACTAGTTCTGACGAAGCAATTTATTTAACCCCGGCCATGACCATTGATATTGAAAAAGGCTTAGAGATTATGGGTGATGAAGACTACATGGAGATTACCCCCCAAAATACTCGTCTCCGAAAAAAGTTTTTAACTAAAATCGATCGCGCCCGAGCAATTCGAGAATAAAAAATGAAATCAAAAAAGCAAGCCACGAGCTTGCTTTTTTGATTTGAATTACTAAGCCGAGATAGGATTAGTAGCGTGAACCACCACCCATTCGATCACCGCCACCGCGATTATCAAAATTTCTTCGTGGAGGTCTTTCGGAAAGAGGCTTTGCCTCGTTGACCGTAAGCTTGCGTCCTTCAAGATCCGCACCATTCATCTTTTCGATAGCCGCTTCTGCTTCCGCATCATTGACCATGTTGACGAATCCGAAACCCCTGGAACGTCCAGTCATCTTATCAGTGATCACATTAGCTGATTCAACTTCACCTAGAGGAGCAAAAGCTGCTTTAAGTGAGGCATCAGTAGTGTTGTATGATAAGTTACCAACGTATAATTTCTTTGCCATTGTATTTTATATTATTAATTTTATCTATAGAAGCGACCTACGAGAACATCTACGACAGAGAGAGTGTAGCATGGATTACCCTCCGACTCAAGGATAGCAAAAGTGGATAAATCGAGGGTGTTTTATTGGTAAATAATCGTTCTTTTGATTCGTAAAATCGAAGTCGGCACCTGGACCTCGTTTCCAATATTATGAGCTAAAGAGCGCATATAAGTGCCGCTGGAACACTTCACTTTCAGTGAAATAACTTGGAACTTTTTTTGCTTACTCTTCTGTAAAATTTTTCCCCATTTTGCCAAAATCTGTTTCTGTCGAAAATCTCCTTTTACTTTGCCAATAGTTTTAATAATATAATTGATAAGGCTTTTTTTAGAAATATTCTTAATTTTGAGTAATTTGATTTTGTAGATCTCCACCATTTTTGTTTCAATTTCTTTTTCAATCAAAGTACCAGCGCGAGCTTTTTCCCAAAATTTGGAAGAATACGGCGGGTAAGCTTGTTTAAATTTTTTCACGAAACAGTCAGCCAGAATTTTCTCGGAGTGATTAGGTACTCCGTTAAACGGAGAGAATATTCTGGCTGACTGTTTTCTAACTAAACCTAAAATATCATAGGTATCAGTCGCAAAACCAAATAAAATATCGATTTCATATTCTTTATCAAGATTCAAATATTTCTCCTTCTTTTTACATTCTTCCCCCACAAGCACCAAAAGCACGCCCTCGGCCATCGGATCCAAGCGCCCAGCATAAGTCATCTTCTCATTTTTATAAGCTGGATGGGATTTTCTAAAACGCGCCAGGCATTCCAGGGGCGTCTCCCCGACTTTTTTGTATAGTTTTAAAACAGCCCGATTCGGCATATTGATAATTGAATTAACAAACTAAATTTTCTTTGTATACGAGGTTATTGCATCATTTTTTTCTGTAAGATTGGTTGTAAGGATTGTCAATATTCCATCAACATAATACATATCATAAAGATCAGGTATTTTAAGTCTTTGATTGCCATAAACAATAAAGAGGTCTGATGATTTAGTAAAACTTGATGCTTTTTTACTAGCATAAAAAACTAACTGATTATTTATTTCAAACAAATCCCCAACTGAGTAGTATCCGGCCTCCGCTCCGATAAAAAACCCGTCTTCCGATCCAATTATTATTGGCTTACTTGAATACATAAGTAAAAACAAAAGCCTATTATTTACATTAAAAGGTAAGATCTGACATGGTTTTTTGCAACTTGAAACAATACGTGAGCCATGGATAAGATCTATTTCAGAACGATCAATAGAGGTGGTTGCATAGGCTAGAAGTCCATTTACCTCAACGCTTGTCTGTTCAATTTGTGATCTACCAACAAAATTCTCATTGCTAATAACTTCCTTATCAAAAGTCTCTAAATCAAACAGGGAACCTGGTTCTGGAGTTCTAATTAGCGTTTTGTTTATAATAAAGTAACCAACTGAGCCAACAATTAATAGGATTATTACAATTATAATAACTATAAGTCTTTTTTTGTTAAACATTAATAAAGTATAACATATTTTAAAATTTCTTAATAAATGCTACAATACGACAATGACAGATAAAGAATACAAACTAAGCACCGAGGCCTATAAAGGTGTGCGTGATTTTTATCCAGAAGATCAGTTCGTTCAAAATTATATCTTCGACCGAATGAGAAAGGTGGTGGAAAGTTTTGGCTATCAAGAATATGGCGCTTCAATTTTGGAACCAGCTGATTTATATCGAGCAAAATCCGGCGAAGAAATTATTAATGAACAGACTTATACATTCAAAGACCGTGGTGATCGCGATGTTACTTTGCGCCCAGAAATGACTCCGACTTTGGCCCGCATGATTGCTGCTAAGAAACGTGAATTAAGCTTCCCTATTCGCTGGTACTCTATCCCTAATCTTTTCCGTTATGAAAAACCTCAAAAAGGCCGCTTGCGAGAACATTGGCAATTAAACGTTGATATTTTTGGTATTTCTGGTCTTGAGGCCGAAGTCGAAATTCTCTCGGTTGCTTCAAACCTAATGAAGTCTTTTGGCTTGAAAGACAATAATTTTGAAATTCGTATCAACAGTCGAAAAATTATGAATTATATTTTCGATGATTTGATGAATCTCTCAACTGAAGACTCACAAAAAGTTTCTAAATTAATAGATAAAAAAGACAAAATCAGTAAAGAAGATTTTGAATTATCAATCAAGGAGATTGTCCCAGAAAAAAGTGAGGAGCTTTTAGTCTTATTGAATTCAAGAAACCTAGAAGAATTTGTCGCCAAGTTACCAAAGGGTCAAGAAATTAGTGAAAAGATTGAGGAAGTTCGAACTCTAGTGTCGAGACTTGAAAAATTGGGTATTACCAACACCGTCTTTGATCAGACCTTGATGCGCGGTTTTGATTATTATACTGGGATTGTCTTCGAGATTTATGATACCAATCCAGAAAACCGCCGGGCAGTCTTTGGTGGCGGACGCTATGATGATCTATTATCTATTTTTGGTGGTGATAAAGTCCCCGCTTTCGGCTTTGGTATGGGTGATGTAACAACCCAAGATGTTTTAAAAACTTACGGCCTATTACCTACCTATCAATCAAAGACGCAGCTCTATATCTGTACTTTAAGTGAAGAATTCAAAGATTATGCTAGCGATATCGCCCAAAAACTACGAGAATCAGGTATTAATGTAATTGTTGATTTGGGCAATAAAAAAGTCGGTGAACAAATCAAGAGCGCTGATAAACAGAAAATTCCTTTCATTGTCTGTCTAGGTGAAGACGAAAGAAAAAGTGGTGAATTCAAATTAAAAAATCTAAAAACCGGCGAAGAGAAAACTGTGACGGAAGACACTTTAGCCAAAAACCTCAATGCGTAAAATAATTTTTGATATTGAAACCGACGGCTTGATCACCGGTCCTAGTGGCGCGCAGGTGTTTCCCAATATTTATGTCGTCTCAATTTTTGATTCGGAAAGCGAAAAATATACTAGTTTTACTCAAGATCAACTGAAAGATCTTTGGCCGATTCTAGAAAAAGCGGATCAATTGATTGGTTATAATATCGATGGTTTTGATATCCCAGTTTTGAATCATTATTATTCTGGTGATCTGACAAAAATCGCTGGTCTCGATATCTTGACTGAGATCAAAAAATCTTTGGGTTATCGAGTTAAGCTCGACGCCGTTGCCGAAGCGACTTTAGGTCGCAAGAAAATTGGTCATGGGATGGAGGCGATGAGTTGGTGGAAGCAGGGTTTATATGACAAAGTAAAAGAATATTGCGAGGAAGACGTGCGCCTGACTAAAGATATTTACGAGTATGCCCTAAAAAATGGTCATTTGAAATACAAAGACGGCGGTGTCATTAAAGAAATAAAACTCGACACTTCAGCCTGGGAAAAGAAAAGTGATTCAGCGATTACTCACACCCTATTTGGCTAGTTGACAGGTAGCTAAAAATAAGTAGAGTATATAATAGATTCTCAAGGGATGAACCCTGGAGACGAACAGGAGGAGCGGTTATGGAACGTCTGAATCAGTGGTTTCAAGCAAGACTTGTCGGTATGGCGATCGTGCTTGTCGTATTGGTTGCCCTGGCAGCGTCCTTTACGGCCAGTTGGACTCGCACCGTGACCGAGGAGCGCTGTGCCGGCCAGCTCGAGAAGGCAGTGGTGTTGGCCACTGAGGAGGCGGCCAGGGCCACGATTGGCCGACCGGCGGATATGGGTGATGTATATCAGACTGGTGACATCATCTACTGTCTCGCGAGTGCGGACACGCTCGATCGGGCCATGGGGCTATTCTATCGGGTGATCGAAGATCCCATGACGGCCAGGTACGTGGTCTGGATCAACGACACTGATGGTGAAGCCGGCACCAGTTTCCAGGCTGGAAAACTGTATCTGGTTAAGAACGACGGCGACGGGGTGTACCCAGAAGTGTGGACACCCCCAACCACAAATTGACGAGCGCTCACGGCGCCACAAACGGTATCAGGATGGACTGCAAACTTCCCGATACCGTTTTTTTATTTGCCTAAAAATACAATAATTACAATCGCCAAGATGATCCTATAAACGCCGAAATAATTCAGTGAATGATTTTTGAGGAATTTGATTAGGAAGTGGATGGCGAGGATTCCAGAGACAAAAGCAAAAATGGAGGCGATTAAAAGTGAGCTTTCTAGAGTGGCGAGCTCTCCGGCTGAGTAAATATCAAAAAGTTTTTTCAAACCCGAACCCAGAATGATTGGGATTGAAAGTAAAAAAGAAAACCGCGCCGCTTCTTCCCTCTTCAAACCAGTAAACAAACCACCAGAAATCGTCGCCCCTGATCTAGAGAATCCTGGAACAAGTGCTAGACACTGAAAGAGGCCAATTATTATACTATTTTTAATATTAATTTCAGTAGATTGCTTAGCAAATTTCTCCGCCAACCAAAAAACAACACTACCAACAATCAATGACCCCGCCACAACATATACACTTCTAAAATTCGAATCCATATAATCTTCTAATAATAGACCAAAAATTACAGCGGGAATCGTACCGATAATCAAAGCCAGTAATAGTTTTTTATTTTTATAAAGACTCAAGATGTCTCTCCAAAAATAACAGATCACAGCGAGCGCGGTGGCTAATTGTAAGGTAGCATCAAAGGAAATAGTACCCAATAATGGTAAACCTAAAAATTCTCTAGCGATAATTAAATGCCCTGTTGAAGAAACTGGAATAAACTCCGTCAAACCCTGCACTAAACCTAAAATCGCTGATTGAAAAAAAGTCATAATTATTTTTTATCATTATACACCAAATTGTAGAAAAACTGCCAAATGACATACATCGCATAAGTATCTAGTTTACAATACGCCAACATCTCCCTGACTTTCTCTTCCTTCGCCTCGCCGGCTAGTTCCCCTTCTTTGATCTGACGATAGGCTTCAATCGCGTCCATACCATTTTTAACACCCAGTTTCTTATAGTCTAATTCGTGTTCACGACCAGTGAGTTTGGCCACGATCGGCAAAACTTTTTTTATAGATGAACGCCCAAGAAAGCCCGGGTGCACGTAATGCTGATTCTCGACAATGTCTTTCAAATCATAGGTGCGTTTCACTAGGTCATGCAAAAAATTGAATTGAAGTGGCACCGCCTCAGCTAATTCTTTATTACGCGAATTTTCAAAAGGTTTATGCCAAGAAATTACGGTACCGACATTACCAATATCACGACGCAAAGCTTCGACAATCTTCTCGGCTGGATCACCATCAAAGTATAGAAACTCCTTATGAAGTGGCACTGCCTCTGGACCTTCTAAAACATGCAGTGAGTATTGAAAAACGATTTGCTGATACGGTCGATAGCCACTGAACGGTGGAATTGCCCTTGGCCAAGTTTCGTAATCAAGAAAATAAAGTGGAAAGGTCAACGAATTTAATTCCACCCTAATTGCCTCAAGATTAATAATTGGCTCGTTATTTTTGTAGGCTTTTACCTGATTCCATTTACGTGGCACACCTTCACGGGCCTCTTCACCTGGTTTTTTGATTTTGCTGGGTTTCAGGCGTTCATCCTCATCGGGAATTTTATCTAAAGTCAAAATACCTTCATCAAGCAAAGATTTCAAAGCTTTTTTACTATTACCAATTCGATTCAAATCATGAACACTATATTTTGGCACTTCAGGATTAAGATAAGTAAATGAAGTACAGTGTGAACCACGTCCGGTGTAATAGCAACCGCACGGCCCTTTGGGTTGTGTCTTTTGGTTAAGAAATTCGTGAGCCCTTTCCATATCGACTAGTGCGGCTGGCATTAATTTATCAATTGTTTCTGTTTTATCTTCAATAATAAATAAGGCGCCGGGTGTCAGATCAAGTTCTCCTTTTCGCACATAATCTTTATTCAAGCGAATTAAATATTTTTTAGCAATTTTCAAGCCGACTATGGCCGCCACATTAGCCTGGAAAGCTAGATCATTTTCAAACTGCTCATCTTTAATCTCTTTGCCTATTTCTTCACCCTCAAGCCCCGCTGAAGACATTTTTATTTCGTAAATATCATAGGCACCTTCGGCCTGATTCCATTTCAAAACGTCAGTAGCGGCCATGAATTTATCAGTTGCGAATACGGCCTGGAAAATAACCGACTCTTTTTCGACTAATAATTTTTGAGTTAATTCCTGGGCGCCAGCACTTCTTTTCTCCACCAAGAAACCACCAGGGAACATCTTTCGGGCGACCAGCTCCACTTCATTACCTATTTCTCCTAGACTTTTTTCAAACTCGGAGATTTCAAAAGAATTATAGACCTCGGGTTTGTTTTTTTTAACCCAAGTATTATGCGGACATTCCCGCCAGAGGATAAAGTCAGTCTTGGATATAATCATTAGTCTATTCTAACATATTTTTTATGCTATAATACATGGATGTTTAAACCATTCGCCGAAAGAAGTAACGAAAAAATGAAGGAGGTGTTGATGGATCCACAAGTCAGTGGTCCGGAAGTACATTATTATATGATTCGTGGGGGTAAAGATAAAACCAATATTACAGTTTGGGAAAGTGGTACCATTGGTGAAGCAAAAGAATATATTAAAACTTATGGACATTATCATGTGGGTAATATTTCAGAAACCTATACTGTTTTGCAAGGTGCTGGCATCTTGCTTTTACAAAAAAGGAAAGTTGGCGGTGACGGTCAACCGATCGATAATGAAATAGAAAGTTTTGAGGCTTTGTCAGTTAAGGCAGGTGATAAAATTTTTATCGAACCTGAAATCGGACACTTAATGGTTAATGTCGGTAAAACTTGGTTAGTAACTTCTGATGACAGTCCTGTCTATCCTGATGATGTGGACCCTGTCGGACTACCTGGTCATGCTGATTACGAAGTAGTAAAAAAATTGGGTGGTTTTGCCTATTTTGTCGTAGAAAAAGATGACGTCCCAACCTTGGTTAAAAATCCAAAATACAAATCTGTACCGGAAGCGCAAATTAAGGCTTAATTTCTATTCTATGAGTCTTGCCGTCATCGACAAGCTGAATCGTCCGTGATGCACCGTAAAATACCGTGATAATGTATTTGGTTGTTTTGTATAGATAGACGACTTCAAAAACTGGCCAATCTTTTGGAATACAAGGTTTTATTTCTAATTTATCACCGGTAATTTTAAAACCTAAAATATTTTCAAAAATAGTTCGATACATTACTCCGGCCGAACCGGTATACCAAGTCCAACCACCTCGTCCAGCTTCAACCGGTTTAGCATAAATATCTGAGGCGACCACATATGGCTCGACTCGATATAGAATAGCTCTATCTTTATCTAATGAGCGCTTTATTGGATTAACACTATCAAGCACCCTCATCGCCAAACCAGGCTCTTTTATCTCGGCAAAGGCCTGAGCTGACCACAAGGCTGCGTGATTGTACTGGGCACCATTTTCTCTTACCCCTGGCGGATAATCTTTAATATAACCGGGGTCAATAATTGACTTATCCAAAGCTGGAGAAAGTAATAGCAATAGATTATCGTCCTGGAATAAGTTTTTAGCCACAGAATTCATAGCTTGCTTTGCTCGCTCGACACGTCCACCACCAGATAAAACAGACCAGGACTGCGCGACGGAATCAATTTTAAATTCTGAATTTGAACGTGAACCAAGCGCTGTCCCGTTATCAAAGAACGCGCGCTTATACCAACGACCATCCCAGGCTTTTTCTTCCAATGCTTTCTTTAAATTTCTAGCTGTAATACCATATTTTTTTACTCGGTCAGTATCACCTCGTTTATTAATAATTGGAATAAACTTTTCTAAAACATAATATAGGAACCAACCGAGCCAGACGCTTTCACCTAAACCACGTTCACCCACTTTATTCATTCCATCATTCCAATCTCCTAAACCAATCAGGGGTAAACCATTCCTGCCAAAATTAAAAGTTTTTTCAATTGCTCGTAAGCAGTGATCGTAAAGATCGCCCGATTCATTCGTGATTTCTGGTACACCAGCCCAGTTTGGATTATTTTCGAAATCAAGTAATGGTGCTTTGAGATATGGGGATTTTTCAGCTAAAATAGATTGATCACCGGTCGATTCTAAATAATATAGGGTGACGTAAGGCAGCCACATCTGCTGATCAGAAAATACCGTACGGACACCAAATGAGTTATGGTCGTGCCACCAATTTTGCACATCACCTTCTAGAAATTGATGGTGCGCAGCCTTTAGTATTAAAGATCTGGTCCAGGTTGGTTGCGACCAAACCAAAGCCATAGAATCCTGCAATTGATCTCTAAAACCATACGCACCTGACGGTTGATAGTAACCTGTTCGTGCCAAAAGACGCGAAGAAATTAATTGATATAAAAGTTGTGTATTAAATAAAATATTTAGTGATTTATCAGGTGTTTTAATTTGAATTTTGCCCAATCTATCCTGCCAGACGTTTTTTACTTCAGCCAAAGATTTTTCTAATTTTTCACCTTGTCGATATTCATTAATTAGAGTTTTAATCTCTTCCGGTGAATTACTACCACCCATCAAAATAGTAAATATTTTTTCCTCACCGGGTGCTAGTTCGAAAAAGTTCTGCATGGCAAGACATGGATCGACATCGGCCATGATAGTATTCGATAATTTAGCCCGGCGTAGACCAAGCGGTTTAGCGGTACTTCCACTTTTACCCAAAAATTCATCGCGGTCATTTGTAATTAGACAGTCACCATTATTAAAATCAATAAAGGCCGTCGCATTTTTAAATGACTCGCCATATGTATTACGAATAATGATCGCCCCAGTCTGATCTCGGTTAAAGGTTTGATAATCTTTATTGTCTTCACGATTAGCTCCACCAAAAGTAGTCTCAAAATAACCAACAAATGATAGTTTCTTATTTAGCTTAGTTGTATTTCTAAGGGTTAATTTAATAATTTTAACACTGTCGGTTACAGGCACGAAAGTTAATAAACTGTGTTCTAAACCATGACTCTTGTGTTGGATTATAGTATAGCCAAGGCCGTGTCGAACATTATATGTTTGATTAGTCTGAATCGGTAATGGTGTAGGATTCCAAAATTCGCCAGTTTCTTCATCGCGGACATAAAAAATTTCACTACTGCGGTCAATGAGTGGATCATCCAAACGCTTGGTCAAACGATTATCATAACTATCAAACAACCAACTATACATTGATCCACTTTCTGTAATTACAAAACCAATCTTCTCATTGGCAATAATATTTACCCAAGGGGCAGGTGTAATCAAAGATTTACCGTAATTAATATTCATCACATATTCGTTATGTGAAAGATCAAAACCACCCAGACCATTATAAAATTCTAGATTAGTTAATTTAGGAACACTGTCGCGACCAGTGGCGGCTACTTTTCTAATCGGTTCTAAATAAGTAATCGGATTATGTGAGCTTGATTGAAGCAAAACACCTATCTGTTGCTCGAGTGTTCCGGCCTTACTATCAATAATAACTTTGGCTAAAGCTAGTAAGTTATTTTTATCCGCTTCAGACAAATGCGAGCTGCGTAAATGAGAAACACTACCCAAAACCGCTTTATTTACTGGCGATTGATTGTAACGAATCAAAAAATCTACTTCGTCTTCAAAAGATTTAATATAGCTAGCTGGATATTCGTTTAATAAAACCAAATCAAAAGCGAGACCTTTGTATTTCAAATACTTATGACACAATAAGGTACTTTTAACTAAAGCCAAATCAGTCAAATCATAAAATTTGATAACTAAGATCGGCAAGTCCCCGGATAGGCTGAGTTTCCATAAGGTCTGAACTCCGGCTTCCGTTGAATTAAAATGATACTGTCGTGCCACGCTGGCGTATTGAGGCGACAGTAAACGTGAGGCTAATCCCTGATATTGCAAAGCTTGCTCATTTGAAATTCCTAAATTATGAATCAACTCTCCACCTGACTGCCCAGATTTTTTTATAGCATGATTAATAACTTTACTACTTGAATATTTTTTTAATTCCTTAATTAACCCATCTCGTGATTCAGCAAAAACATTCACATAAGTTACAGTAACTGTTTGATTTGGTTCTAGATTAACCTTATTCTTAAAGGAAAATATTGGATCAAAATTATAACCCAGCTTAGAATGCGGAAGATCGTGAATTTGAGAAATAATTTTAGGGTTTTCAGTATTATCACCCCGACCAAAAAATTCAGCTCGATCGGTGGTGTGAATTGATTCCGTTTTATCTAAAGTGTTTGTAAATAACTTATGAGCGAAGTATAATTTTTCGCCTCGTTTTTCTTTATTGTGTTTAGAATAAATTAGAGCGTTTTGTTTTGATAAATATTCTGACTTAATAAACAACTTCTCGAAAGCGGGGTGATGGATATCATCATTCAGTTTTGATAAAGATACTTCACCGTAACTCGTTACCTCTATTTCTCTTTTTTCCTTACTATGATTTGTCAAAACTAGTGACCTAATTTCAACATCAGCATCAGGCGCAACAGTAATAGTTAAAGAGCTTTCAATCTCTCGTAAAACCTTATTAAAACAAGCTTTATTCTCAAAAAACTCAATCTTATTTTTTCCTAACGAGATATTTGTCGGTTCGGTCGTGGGCGACCACAAATAATTTTTTATCGTGTCATGTAAATAGATAAATTGTCCTAGTGGCTCAACAGTATTATCTTCCCGAAAACGTGTCAGGTGCAGATCTTTTACTTTACTACTGCCAGCGCCAGTATTACTAATGCTCACAGCATAACGACCGTTTGAAATTAAAACGCGTCGTGGATAGGATGTATAAGTCGGGATAAATTGTCTGGCACTATTAGCTTCTTCAATTGACGACAAATGCCCAACCGGCAATCGTTCCAGATTCTTAATTGGTTTTATTGGTGTTGTTGATGGAATCCTTTCTTCTAATAGTGTGTCCAAGGCTTCAACTCTTGGATCAGACATGAATAATGATCGGATTCGATCTTGAAGTAATTCATTACTTAAGGCTTGCAAAGAAAAACCTTGGTGATGAGCATAGTATATTTTAGCGACGGTACCTTTGCTATTGTCATAATTTTTTAACTTTTCTGTATAGTCAATTGCATCATAAAAACCGTATCGACCCAATAAGTCGGCCTTAATTAGACTTCGAATATTTTTTAAAGCCAGTTTTGGTTTGAAAGATAAAGACATCAGAGTTGTATAGGGGGCGCTTACTAAATAATCCTTTAAATCTCGTCGGAAACCTAAATCAGGATGACCGAAAATTTGATACTGATAATTATTATTCAAATCTAGAGTAGCATGAGCTGATTCGCCTATCCCCCACGGCACATCATATTTTTGAGCATACCGAATGTGACTATTTACTGAGACAATGGCAGATTTTCCTAAAAGAGACTCCTTATGAGTTTTGAAGAAAATATGTGAGGTTAAATATTCAAAAAGTGAACCTCCCCATGAAGATATGGTTACGGTTTTGTAATCCAATCTAACTAATCTTCTACCTAAATAAAACCAGTGTTTGAGTGGTGCATCACCTTTAATAATAGACACAAAACTAACTGAATTAGCCTCCGAGGCCAAGAAGTCGTAATAAGAATTATCGATCTTATTAAATAAGGTATTATAACCAATATGAAAGAGTCCCCTTTCCTTATTATATAAAAATTTAAAATCTGGCTCATCAAAGAATTTTTCACACAAAGAAATCAAGTATATATATTCCCCCCGACTCTTAATCGCCCGGCTCTCGGCCAAGGTTACATTAATTAAAACATTTTGATACCAATTTTCCAGATTCTCTTTATCACTATTTTCTAAATTAGTAGAGTGTAAAATAGAAATAAAATTTAAACCTTCAATCTCAGTTCGAAGTTTTCCGTTTAAGGAATCAAGAGATGGCACAATATTTAGTTTTTCAATCAAGCTATGAAAAACTTTTGCAAAACCAGGATTTTCCTTTAAGTTCCTAATCGCCGGTTGGGTTCGACGGGCTTGATAAAATGGCATGAAGGTATTAATTTCTTCTGTCTGTTGTTTAAGTAAGGTATTAAGATGATCTACACTGGAATAAATACTTGACAATGGACCGCGATCCAAACCAAGATTTAGATTACTAACTATTTTTTTAATTTTTTCATTACTATCGCCGAAATAATCCAAAGTTTTTATCAATTTATCAATTGTATAATCAGCCGCTGTGTCTTGAAGTTTTTCCAAACAAGTTTTGGCTTGATTATAAATACTTTTAGCTAAATGTCTTTCTGATTTTGAAATATCAGCTTGTTTCATAATAAAATATGCATCGTCGACTGTAACCTCTATAACATCGCGTAAACCCTGAAATGTTTTATTAGACAAAATTGGTTTATCTAGGATACTTAACAAACCCTGTTTCAAGGTAAGAAAGGCCATTAATAAATTTGCGCTGTCGACACTGGAAACATATTTTGGATTCAGGGTCTGTAAGGTTCGAACATCGTACCAATTGAAGAAATGCCCCTTGTAACGTTCCAATGAATTTAGACTCTGAAAAACCTCCAGTAAATGCTCTCGTAAAGCCGAAATACTTAAATAACCAAAATCATAGGCTGATAAATTAGATAATAAATGCATACCAATATTAGTTGGCGAAGTGGCGGCCGGCGAGTTTGTTGTTGGTTCTTCTTGATAGTGGTCTGGTATTAAATGATTCCCCTCACGCTTTGAGAACTCTAGAAAGAAACGTGCGGAACGGCAGGCTATATTTCTTAATAATTTAATATCCTGGGGAGAGTATTGAAAAACTTTTTCTTTCTGACTGGCTTGATGGGCAACAAAGGGTGAAAGAAGCCATAAAAATAATGTGAGGTATAAATAAAAATTACCACCAGTTTGAATCAAATATAAAATTGAAATCAAAGATAAGGTAATTGTAGGCCACATTAGATAGATAAATTCCCTTCGTGTTCCCTTCAAATTTACAGATACCTCATGAGAGTTTTGCCAAAGTAACATCTTCTTATGACTAAATATTAGCCTATAAAGAGAAACGGTTATGGCCCGTAGAGAAATAATAGCTTGGTCTAAAAGAAAAACGAAACGATAAGCAATTTTTAGCAACAAGGAATCGAGATCTTCGAGAACGTTATGAAGCTTCATCACCAGTGTCATTTCATTCGGCCATTCAAACGAACGAAAGAGAAAGGCAATAATAAAAGATGAGCCAACGGTTAGTAAAATATATAAAAAAGAATAAGCATACAATCCAGTGTAAAAGAAATATGAAATTAAGAGGAAGATAATGGCAAAAACCGGCATTAAACTTCGACGTAAATTGTCAAAAATTTTCCACTTATCACTAAAAGAAAAAACCGGCGAGCGTAACCAATTAATAATTTGCCAATCGCCACGAATCCAACGATGCATCCGTAGTCCGAATTCCTTATAGCTTTCTGGAAAACCTTCAAATAAAAAGATGTCGGTCGCAAAGCCAACTCTAGTGTATAAACCCTCTAATAAATCGTGACTGAGAATTTGATTCTCGGGTAAACGATCGCCAATCGTCGCCTCAATAGCATCCACATCGTAAATGCCTTTACCATAAAATATACTATTACCAAATAAATCCTGATAGACATCAGCCACTGGACCAGAATAGGAATCAATCCCCATCGCTGAAGAAAAATGTCTAGCAAAAGCGGTCGCATGGGCTACTTTAAATTTCGCGGTCATTCTTGGCTGGATAATTCCGTAACCACTAACTACTCGCCCTAATTTTTCATCAACGACTGGCCTGTTTAGTGGGTGGTCGAGGCAACCGATCAGTTTAATCGCTGAATCTTTTGGTAGACGCGTATCCTCATCAATCGTTAAAACATACTTGATAAAAGGTAAATCACTTGGTAATTCTTCACAAAAAGTCGTTGGTCTTGCTGATCGCCTTAATAAGAGGTTAAACTCTCGAAGCTTACCACGCTTTCGTTCCCAACCCATAAAAATATTTTCGTGTGGATTCCACAATCGACGACGGTGAAATAAATAGAACTTTTTAATTGGTGCTGGGTATTTATGATTTAAAATTTCCAATCCTTTATTTATTTCTTCTACTAAAGATTCATCAGTGGTGGCAGTTTCAGTTTTGGAATCACGAAAATCCATCAATAAAGCAAAATATACATTCTCGCAAGCATTACCCAAATAATTTACTTCTAAGCGATGAAGCAGTTCAACAATAGTTTTTTTATCACGCAGCATCGAAGGTATAACGACAAAAGTGCTTTGTTCAGACGTTACCCCACTGGATAAATCGAGACGAAATAATGGTCTAACCGGAATTAGTGAACTTATTAGAATGTTCATCAAATTTATAGCAATATCGGTATTGAGAATAAAGGCTAAACCAGCAAGTGCAACAAAAGTGAGTGCCTGCTGGCCCATTGTTGGAAATAGAGTTATCCAAATAATAGTAAGTATAATATTTATTATAAGAATAATACTGAAATGGATAGCCGTAGCCCATTTTAAAATAAATACCTTAATTTGCTCGGTAAGTGTTCTTTTATAGCCAATCTTTTTTTCAAGTTCTTCACGACCTAGACCAGCTAAATAATACCCAACATGTTTACTGCCTTGGCATAATTTAATTGCCAATTTCGCCACTTCCAATTCGTGAACTCCGGCTTGATCTCCAATCTTCACAACTTCGTTTCGATAAGTATTTTGACTTCCCTGATCCATTAAAGCATAAGCATTAAGTGGGTCCTTTTTTAATATGGCGTCAACGGTATTTGCTTCAATAATAAAATCATCCCATCGCATTTGATTTATCCAACGCAAGCTTTCAATAATATTTGAAATCTGCGTCGAAATATCATTTTGTCTTTTTTGCTCGATCTCGGCTAAATCAGAAATATTGATTCCTTGTTTTAAAAGGTTCAATTTTAGCCATTTTACGATTGGTCTAGTGTCTGGGCCATATTGCGATAGTTTCTGCAATAAATGAAAACCTAAATAAACAGGGATAACTCCATATTTAGTGGCTAAAGCCGAGGTTATTTTTGAATAGTCATGCTCAGATTTTTTTCCTTCTTTTTTAACGATTTGACTAAACCAATATTCTGCATCTTTAAACTCATCTAGTGATGAAATCGCCTGATACATTACATCCGAAATTTTTTCTATTAAAATGGTTCGAAGGATATATGAAACAAAACTTAGTTCCCGAATTGATAGGGGTGATTTAATCTGATAAACAGACAAAAATTCCATAAGAATCTCACGATTCACGACATAATCCGAGGTTTTTAACAAATCAGCTAAAATCGAATACACTCGTGGCACAAATACTTTGGCCTTTTTTTCTTGTAAAACTAATTTTTTAAAACTTTTTTCAACTTTACTATTTAAAACCTCAGCGACTGTTCCAGAAATAATATAATAGTTATCAAGTAAATTTTCTACCTCATGAGTTAGGTGCCGAAGATCTTTTACATTTTTAATAAGCTTCTCATAAATAGTTTTTGTTTGAGAAATTTGCTTCTGGCTATTAGACAGAAAAGAACGCGCGCTTTCTGGGCGTGAAACCAAAGCTTTTTCGATAAGCCTACCAGCAGCTCTCCGAACCTTATTTAGGATTTCTGACTCATTGTTAACGATCTTCATGAATAGCTATATTATATCAGATTTTTACTAAATTATGCTATAATTATCTCTGTATAAATATGACAAATAACAAGAAATTAATTGCTTTTGATGTCGACAATACTTTATCGCTTAGCCGTTCGGAAACTGATACCGAGATGTCGGAATTGCTAATCAAACTTTTAGACATTAAACAGGTAGCAATTATTACCGGGGGTGCTTTTGCGGATGTTAAAAAACAAATTCTGGATCCAATGAGCCGTTTGGAAGAAAAGGCAAATTTAACCAATTTAATTTTATTGCCAACAAATGGCGGTGGACTTTGGACATATGATTTAAATAAAAATAACTGGACTGAAATTGCCGCTCACAAACTGACAGACGAACAAAAAGAAAAAATAACTACCGCAATTAAAGAGGTTGATCAGACTGATCCGGAACTACGAAACAATAAAAGTTTTGGACAGGAAATTCAAGATCGCCAATCAGAAATCACTTATTCTGCCCTTGGTGATCAGGCTCCGGTGGAATTAAAAAAGGCTTGGGATCCAGATTTCAAAAAAAGATTAGCCTTGCAAAGTAAATTAGAAGAAAAATTACCAGAGTTTGAGGTCAAAATCGGTGGCACAACTTCGATTGATATTACACCTAAGGGGATGGATAAAGCGTATGGTATAAAAGTTTTACTCGAAAATTTCCATCTCCAAAAATCCGATATTCTCTTTATCGGTGACGCAATTTATCCCGATGGCAACGATTACCCCGTCGCGCAGTTTGGTATTGAGACAGTTAAGGTTGAGAATTCGGAGGAGACTAAAAGGGTGATTGGGAAGTTATTGGAATAGTTCTAATAATTCTGCAGGCGATTTATTTTTTGATGAATCCTGATTTTTTCGTGAGCCTTGGCTTCGATTTGGCGAATGCGTTCGCGGGTAACACCGAATTCCTTACCCACCTCCTCCAGGGTGTGAGTAATGCCATCCATTAAACCATGACGCATTTCTAGAATTTTTCTTTCCTTAAGAGACAAGTCACTTAAGATTTCTTTAACTTGATCTCCCAAGATTCGACGTGAAGACTCTTGGTCTGGGGATAAAATTTTATCATCAGCCACAAAATCTCCTAGTGTTGATTTACCATCGTCACCATCATCTCCCACCGGGGTTTCTAATGATACAGTATCTTGATCAATTTTTTCAATATTATAAACTTTATCAATATCAATTCCCATTTCTGTGGCGATTTCTTCTGGTAATGGGTCACGACCCAAATCCTGTGACAAACGTCGGAAACATTGTTTATACTTAGCAATTGTTTCCACCATGTGAACTGGCACACGAATAGTTCTCGATTGATCAGCCAAGGCACGGGTAATCGCCTGGCGAATCCACCAAGTAGCATAAGTCGAGAATTTATAACCCTTGGTCCAATCAAATTTATCGACAGCTTTAAACAAGCCCAGATTTCCTTCTTGAATTAAATCTAGCAAAGTTAAATCCGCACTACGGCCGACATATTTTTTAGCAATCGAGACCACCAAGCGCAAGTTTGCACGAGCTAAAAGATTCTTGGCTTCTTCATCACCTTGTTGAATTTTTCTGGCCAACTCTTTTTCCACACTCGCACTAATCAATGGGTACTGGCCAATTTCTTTTAAATACATTTGAATCGAATCATATGAAGAATCAGCGCTACGTCCACCATAAGCATATTTCTTAATCACCTCTTCTTCTTTCTCAATATCCAACATTCCACCCCCTTCTAACACATCCACGCCAGTAGTTGATAATCGATTATATAATTCATCTAAAGACATCACATCCGTCTCAATATTCGGAAATTCTTTTAAGATTTCGTCATAGGTAACATAGCCTCTCTCTCGGCCCTTATTTAATAACTTTTGTGTTTTTAATTCAAATTCTTTTTTTCTGTCAGATCCCTTCTTCGCTTTGGCAGATAAAGGTTTGTTAGGTTTTTTTATCTTTTTAACAATCTTTTTAGAGACAGACTTACTCTTTTTAGCTTTAACATTTTTTTTAGATTTGATTTTTTTTGACATAATTTTATTTTAATTTAGCTAGTTTTTTTATTAAATCGTTCTGTTCTTGGGGCGTCTTGGCCTGCATAAGTTTCTTAGTAATATATTCTTTCTCCAACTCTCTTAATAACTCCTCCAGAACAATCGGTATCTTTTTGGGATCATAATATTGTTCAGCTTCAAACGACGCTTCGTTTAAAATTTGTTCTGGTGTCGTCTGCCATTTTTTAAAATTTTCCTCTCCGATGATTTCTTTAACCTTTGATCTTATCCTTTCTAAATCAATAATTTTTTCCTTGCTCAGAGCTTGCCAATGAACAATACCTAAAACTCGTCTTTCGATCGAGTCTTTTTTATTAAGGGTCACTTCTTCTTTAAAATTAGTAGTTCTAATTTGCACGCCAGCCACCCCCGGCTCAATTTTAACTTTCTTTAAATCATCCCACAAAGCTTTTTCATCGATTCCAGTTTTTTCATTAATTTTTTTAACAAAATGTGATTGCTCAATACTGCTTTCAATTAAAGCTAGAAACGGTAAAATTTTCTCGCGTACTTCTTTACCCAACTTTCTTTCGTCCCGATTAGCTACTGGATTATCCAATAAAATCTTGGTTAATACAAAATCAATAATATGCATCGCCTCTTTCAAGGCTTGCTTAAATTTTTCTTTACCGTCTGAACTACCAAGTAAATCGGCTGGATCTTTTCCATCCTTAAATTCGGCAATTTTTACTTCCATACCCAAAGAAAGGGCCAATTGCCAAGCCTTGGTCGCGGCCGCAAACCCAGCCTTATCAGCATCAAAAGCCATAATTACCCTATTTGAAATTCTTCTCAATAAAGTGAGATGCTCTGGAGTCAAGGCAGTGCCGGAAGTAGCTACCACGTTTTGGAAACCAGCCTGGTGGCACATTATAATATCCATCTGACCCTCGACAATCACTGAATAATCCATTTTCTTGATGACAATTTTTGCCAAATCAAAACCATAAAGTAGGCGCGACTTATTAAACACGCCAGTTTCTGGACTGTTTAAATATTTTGCAACATCACCCTTATCATTTTCTGGTAAAATTCGCCCAGTAAAACCGACCACACGTGAGGCTGAATCACGAATAGGAAAAATAATGCGTCCGCGGAATCGATCGTAATAACCTTTATCTGTTTTCTTAATTAACCCCGCTTGTTCAATTTCATTATCGGTAAATTTTCTAGCTGATAAATAATCGTAAAGAGTTCGCCAGTCTTCAGAAACAAAGCCAACTCGCCACTCTTTAATAGTCTTTTCTGTTAGACCTCTTTTTTCCAAATATTTTTGCGCACTGGAGGATTTTGGTAAATTTGATTCAAAAAATTGAGTTGCGGCTTCCAAGGCATTGAAAATTGCCTCTTTATCATTTTTTTGCTCAAAGTTTCCCTTCTCCAAAGTAACACCGGTTCGTTCCGCCAGCATTTTCAAGGCACCAAAAAAATCCAAACCTTCAAATTCTTGCACGAAAGTAAAAATATCCCCTTTTTTATTACAGCCAAAACAATAATATGAATCTCTTTCTGGTGACACAAAAAAGCTGGGGGTTTTTTCATTGTGAAAAGGACATCGAGCTTTCATGTTCTTGCCCGCTTTCTCTAATTTTATGTATGAACCCAAAAGATCCTCAATCTTCAGTCTCTCTTTTATTTTTTCAACGGAGGTGGACATAAATTATTTAGATTAACTTTTAATGCCACAACACGAAACTATCCCTATTCTTCAGTCCCCCCGTCGAGCTCCTTCATAATTTCTTTAACTAACTTATACTTAGGTGAATCTTTGTGACCAGTACCAGCTGGAATAAGGCGACCAATAATAACATTCTCCTTTAGACCAACCAAATGATCAACGGAGCCACGGACAGCATTATTAATCAGAACACGGTTAGTGTGTTGGAACGACGCAGCCGACAGGAATGAGCGACGAGCCAAAGAGGCTTCAGTAATACCCATCACCACCGGTTCTGCTCGCATACCTTTTCCACTTTTAGCTTCTGCTTCTTCATTCTCGAGGCGATAATCAAGCTCGTCTATTACATCACCCTCTGACACAGTAGTGTCGCCTGGATCCTTCACTTTCATTCTGGAGAACATCTGCTTCACAATAATTTCAATGTGTTTTCGTGATACTGCTTCACCTTGTAATTCGTAAAGTTTATTCACTTCGGTAATAACATAGTTCATGGTGATTTCCTTGCCAGCAAATTTGAAAAGTTCATCAATATCAGCTGAACCGTCGGTCAACAACTGACCTTTTTTAACTTTATCACCCACTTTTACTAATGGAATTCTTCTGGAGCTGAATTCATATTCTGTTTCAGAAGCTTTTTTACTAGTACCTGATTTGGTCGTCGAAGCTTTTGTTTTTTCTTCAAGTTCAGGTAACACAGTAATGATTTTCTCCTTACCCATGTCCTTAACTTCTGTCACAACACCATCTGTTTTACTAACCACAGCTGGACTTTTTGGTTTTCGTTTTTCAAACACTTCTTCCACACGAGGCAAACCTTGAGTAATGTCTCCACCAACAGAGGCCGTTCCTCCTGAGTGGAATGTACGCATAGTCAGCTGTGTTCCTGGTTCACCAATCGCTTGAGCGGCCACCGTTCCCACTGCCTCACCCAAACCAATCAATTCCCCGCGACCAAGATCCGAACCATAACACTCGGCACACACACCGTGCACGGTTCTACATGTTAAAGGTGAACGAACAAAAACTTCACCCACACCCTCGGCTTCAACTTTCTGCGCTTCATCTTTTTTCAAAAGATGTCCTTTTTCAAATAATTTATCACCTTTTTTATCTAAAACATCTGCGGCCAAAATACGTCCGCGAATATGTTTTGCGACAGAAACACCAGACTCAAACACTCCATTATTCTTAATACAAATACTTTCTTTAGTCTTACAATCATCTTCGGTGATGATAATATCCTGAGCGACGTCAAACAAACGGCGGGTTAAGTATCCGGCTTTTGCGGTGTTTAAGGCGGTGTCAGTCAAACCTTTTCTTGAACCGTGAGTGGTAATAAAGTATTCAATTGGAGTTAGACCTTCCTTCATTGAACCAATAACCGGAAATTCGATTGTTTCACCGGCCGTGTTTTGAATCAAGCCTTTCATACCAGCCATCTGTGTAATGGAACCGAGCGAACCTCGGGCGCCAGAAATCCACATATCGGAAACTGAACCATTTGGATCCAATGATTTAGGAATAAGCTTCTCTAATTCATTTTTTGCACCGTGCCAGATCTCAATATTTTTTCTTAATTTTTCTTCATCAGTCAAAAGTCCCTCATTGAAGTAATTTAACACCTCAAGACTTTTTCTTTTAGCCTCGGTAATCACAGCTGGTTTTTCCTCAGGAATATTCAAATCATCAATACCCCAAGTAACACCTGAATAAGTAGCGTATTTGAAACCGAAAGCCTTAATCTTATCCAAAACTTTTGGCACATTACCAATACCATATTTATTAATCATATCTTCCAAAATTGCCGACATGGTTTTCTTGGTAATTTCTTTATTAACAAATGGATAATCGGTTGGCAAGGTACTGTTGAACAAAATTCGGCCGACCGTTGTTTCAAAAGGTTTGTCACCGTACTGAGCGTAACGTGCTTTGCCCGTTCCTAAAACGTGGATCTTGGCACGTATTGAAATTCCACCGAAATCAAAGGTCGTAATAGCACTGTTTGGTGAAGAAAAATATTTACCCTCACCTGGCTCACCCTTCATTTCCTTAGTCATCCAATAACAACCGAGAACGATGTCCAGAAGTTTTGCTGAAACTGTTGGTTCGCCATTTCCCGGCTTCAAAATATTTTTATCAGCTGCCATAATTTCGTGAGCTTCAATTTGAGCTTCTTCACCTAATGGCACGTGAACAGCCATCTGGTCTCCATCAAAGTCGGCGTTGAAGGCGGTACAAACGAGAGGGTGAACTTGGATCGCGCTTCCTTCAATCAAAACTGGTTTGAATGCTTGAATACCCAAACGGTGCAAGGTCGGCGCACGATTCAAAAGCACATATTTATTTTCAATCACTTCCTCGAGAATCGCCCACACTTCTGGAATACCGTCGTCAATTAAACGACCTGCTCCACGAATGTTAAAAGCTAATTCTTTTTTCAAAAGTTCAGAAATCACAAATGGTCGGAAAAGTTCCAGGGCCATCATTTTTGGCAAACCACATTGATTAAGTTTCAATTCTGGACCAACGACGATCACTGAACGACCAGAATAGTCCACACGTTTACCCAGCAAGTTAGCTCGAAACAAACCGCGTTTACCTTTCAGGTTATCGGCCAATGATTTCAAGGCACGTTTTTGGGAATTACCAACCGCGGAAAAGGCATCGTTACCGCTTCTAATTGAATTATCAATTAAAGAATCAACGGCTTCCTGCAAAATTCTTTTTTCGTTACGTAAAATAACTTCTGGCGCCTTAATTTCTTTCAATTTCAAAAGGCGATTATTTCGGTTGATTACTCGGCGATATAAATCATTCACATCAGAAGTTGCATAGCGTCCTCCATCTAATGGCACCATCGGTCGAAGAGCGGGAGGAATAACTGGAACATGGGTTAAGAACATCCACTCTGGATGAACGTTGGCCTCGTTCATTGAACGAACTAATGATAATCTTTTATTTATTTTTTCTCTCTCGAGTGACCCAGCTTTTTCTAATTCAGCTTCAAGTTTTTTCTCCAAATCAGCTAATTTAAGATTTTTCAAGATATCATAAATTGCTTCGGCTCCGATCGAAGCCTCAAACAAAGAGCCATACTTCATCGAGTATTTGTGATACAAAACCTCATCGATCACCACACCAGCTCGAATACTCTCCACTTCTTTCTTGGCATTAATCAAAAGTTCCTTTAACGCTTCTTTGGTCTTCTCATCTTGAACAGTTTTAACTTTTTGCTTAAATTCATTATCAATATCGTGTAAAATTCTTTCTCGTTCGCTTTCATGCGTAACGGTAATAATGTAACCAGCAAAATAAATGACTTTCTCCAAATCAGCAGTTGTCATCCCCAAAAGAGTCCCGATTTTTGAAGGAATACCACGCAAGAACCAAATATGAGAAACAGGTGATGCTAATTCAATATGGCCCATTCTTTCTCGGCGGACAATTGAACGAGTGATTTCCACGCCACATTTTTCACACACGATTCCTTTATAGCGAATACCTTTGTATTTACCGCAATAACATTCGTAATCTTTATCTGGTCCGAAAATCTTTTCATCAAACAAACCGCTCTTTTCAGAACGTTGCGTTCGATAGTTGATAGTCTCGGGTCGAGTGACTTCACCATAAGACCAACCCTTGATGACTTCCGGTGACGCTACCTTTAGCGAGACGGCATCAAAATCATTGAATTCTGTGTTTTTGTTTTTGTTATTCATATGTTTTTAATTAATTTTCAAG
>Ga0172380_10000817_pt1 | contig 56708 bp, 60 predicted proteins | sample Leawe162metaG_FD_119747 | JGI IMG/M metagenome (GOLD analysis project Ga0172380, IMG submission 119747) | Leachate microbial communities from a municipal landfill in Southern Ontario, Canada - Leachate well 162 metaG | ecosystem: Engineered > Solid waste > Landfill > Unclassified | place... | reverse complement strand
GTGACGGCTCCGGTCTTTATCCCGTTCTTAGGCGCTGCAATATTTGTGCCTAAGTTCGACAGCAAGCAGACCGAGGCGTTTGTCGGATTTGGCGGACCGCTGCTTGGAATTATAGGGTCGATCGTGCTCTTCGGAGTTTGGGCGATCTCTGGCCATCCATTACTGCTGCTTCTTCTTAGCTACAACTTCTTTTTCATCAACCTCTTTAACCTGGTGCCGATACGACCGCTTGATGGTGGCAGAATCACACAGATTGCCGGAAGATTTTTTGCCATAATCGGCGGGGTAATCGTCATTATACTACCCCTAGCCCTAAAGAATCCGGGGCTGTTTATAATCTGGATATTGGTTTTGATGGATGTTGGGATCAACGCCAGGATAAAATCAATGATAGGCGTTGCTTGCCAAATTCTGATGATCTCTTTGATGATCGGAGGATATAGCGAGCAAGGTCTTTTCCTTGATATTGTAGACAATGTCTTCGCGTGTTTGCTAAATTTCATTATGTTTGTAATAGCATCATCGGCAGGCAAGAAAGCAATTGCGCTTGCCGAAGCTGCGAAGAAAAGCGAAGAGCCCGTTGCTATTAAGGAAGAGGCGCAGATGCCACAAGTCTCCTTTAGGACCAAGGTTCTCTGGGTTTTGGCTTACGTCGGCCTTATCCTGATATCAATTGGGTTTATGATATGGCAGGAACAGTTCCTGCCGTTAGCAATAAAGAACCGTTGAGAAGTTCTCAAAAGCCATCTAACCGTGGCTTTTTTCATTCATGAGATTAATTTTTATTGCAAATAGCGAGTCTGTAATGCTATACTAGTAAATATTAAATACACATTTATGAAAAAACAGATTGTTATATTATTCGGTCCTCCAGGAGCAGGGAAGGGAACTCAATCAGAGCTTTTAGCAGATAAGCTAGACTTATATAATTTTGAAACTTCAAAAATTCTGGAGGAGAAATTTGAAGAGGCAAAGACCCTTGCAGAAGATTCTCCCGAGAGGTTTATTGAAGTTGACGGAGAGAAATTCGACGTAATGCACGAAAAAGATCTTTGGGTAAAGGGTTTTTTATGCGATCCGCCATTTGTTACATATTTAATCAAAGAAAAGGTTAGAAAGCTTTCCGAAGAAGGAGAAAATATCATTTTCTCCGGTTCTCCAAGAACAGTTTACGAAGGGCAGAAAGAGCTTCCTTTATTTGAGGAGCTTTATGGAAAAGAAAATATTAAAGTATTTTTTATCAAGATTTCTGCTGATGAAACAATATACAGAAATTCTCACAGAAAGATCTGCGAGCTAAGAAGGCACTCAATCCTATTTAACAAGCAGACTGAAGCTCTTGAAACCTGTCCATTGGACGGTTCAAAGCTGGTAAGAAGGGAGTTGGACACTCCAGAAACAATTAAAGTTAGGATAAAAGAATTTCAAGAAAGAACGTTCCCAATTATGGACGTCTTTAAAGAAAGAGGTATTGCTGTAAGCGAAATCAACGGTGAACAGACCGTTGCTAAGGTTTTCCAAGAAATTTTAGGTAAAATTCAATAATATCGATGATTTCGATAAAGACCCCGGAGGAAATCAGAATAATGAAAGAAGGGGGTAATATTCTCGCTCGGGTCCTTGCCAAAGTAGCGGCTCAGGTTAAGCCTGGCGTTACTACGCAAGACCTAGATAAGGCTGCAGAGGCTCTTATTTTAAAATACAAAGCAACGCCAGCGTTTAAAGGTTACATGGGCTTTCCGGCCGCAATGTGTACGTCTGTAAACGAAGAAATAGTGCATTGTTTCCCTTCGGGAAGGGTTTTAAAAGAGGGGGATATAATATGTTTGGATTTGGGGCTTAAATACAAAGGATTTTATTCTGATATGGCTATGACCGTAGCAGTCGGAAAGATTTCTCGTCAGATAAAAAAATTATTGGACGTAGCCAGAAAGTCTTTGGATTTGGCGATTAAAAAGGTAAAACCAGGAGTTGCTGTGAGCCAAATAGGAGAGCTCATCGAAGGGTTTATTGAGGGAAAGGGGTTTGGAGTTGTCCGCGAATTATGCGGACATGGAATTGGCAAGGAGATCCACGAGGACCCTCAAGTTCCCAACTATTTTGATGAGAAGGCAAAAACAATTTTAAAAGAAGGAATGGTAATCTGCATAGAGCCGATGATAACCATGGGGGACTGGAGGATTAAGAAAGCAAAAGACGGATATGGCTTTCAAACTAAAGACAGCTCTTTTGCTGCTCACTTTGAGCATACAATTGCAGTAACAAAAAAAGGTTCAGAGGTTTTAACAAAGTAATAAAAACATATGAAACCATTAATCGCCGGCAATTGGAAACTAAATCCGCAGACAGAAAAAGAGGCAAGCGCCCTTTTTGACGCAGTTAAGGCAGGGGTTAAAAATCAAAAGGCAGCTGAAGTAGTTATCTGCCCTCCTTCCCTGTACCTTCCCCTATTTAAAGGTTTAGCTTTGGGCGCTCAGAATTGTTACTTTGAGGAAAAGGGAGCCTTTACTGGAGAGATTTCAGCTCAGATGATAAAAAGCATCGGAGCCGAGTATGTCATAATCGGCCACTCTGAAAGAAGGAAGTATTTTAAAGAAACAGATGAGGAGGTAAACAAGAAAGTAAGAAAAGCAATTGCTGCAGGGCTTGATGTAGTCTTATGCATCGGCGAGACCGCAGAAGAAAGAGATCAGCAGAAAAAGACTCAGGTAATAAAGATGCAGTTGGACAAAGACTTAGACAAGCTTACAAAAGACGACATGAGGCATATAAACCTTGCCTATGAGCCAATATGGGCCATAGGAACAGGGAACAACTGTTCGGTCGAGGAAACTACCACCTCACTCCTATTTATCAAGCAGACGATAAATAACATGTACAACCGCGAGATCGCGGACAAGACAAGAATTCTCTACGGCGGAAGCGTTAACGGGGATAACGCAGGGGCCTACATTAAGGAAGCTGGAGCCAATGGATTGCTTGTTGGCGGAGCTTCGCTAAAGTCCGAGGAGTTTATAAAAATAGTAAAATCAGCAGAATAGCGCAAGGGTTGACACGTGTGCTGTTTTCTGATATATTAATGTCTAATACTTTGACATTCCGTAGCTGCCCAGAAGATTTTCTACTTAATAAAGCAGGAAGCCTCTTGGGCAGTCGATAGATGATCAACCCGTAGCGCCCAAAGGGTGCTTGCGAAGATTCGTCGAGAATCTGAGTGGTTCTGCCAGGGCTGGTATAGGTGCAGGTTGGAAGGTGAACTGCACCGATTGGGTTATGTCAGGCGCCGAAGTCTCACAGTAGGTGCTCGCACCAAAAACCCGTCTATCGATTGTCCTTTAATGCTCTTTCTTTGCCCCATTGTCGGGCGCTGCCGAAAAGGTCTACGTTTGTCCGCGTAGACCTCTTTTTTTACAATTTGAATTAAATTATTTAATAAGGTAAAATTATTTCAATGAACTCGTCAAAGATAAGGGAGAAATACCTTGATTTTTTCAAAAAGCAGGGGCACTCTGTGCTTCCTAGCGCTTCTTTGCTTCCGGAGAATGACTCTTCCACTCTTTTCACAAGTTCCGGGATGCAGCCATTAGTTCCGTATTTGTTGGGAGAGAAGCACCCGGAGGGAACTCGTCTTTGTGATTCCCAGAAATCTTTCCGCGCCGAGGACATTGAAGAGGTGGGTGATGGGCGTCATACTACTCTTTTTGAAATGTTGGGGAATTGGTCGCTCGGAGACTATTTTAAAAAAGAGCAGCTTCCCTGGATCGCAAGCTTTTTAATGGATACTTTAAAGATTGATCCAAAGAAGCTTTATGTCACCGTTTTTAGAGGAGACGAGGCGATTGGAGTTCCTAAAGACACGGTATCCGTAGATATCTGGAAGGAGATATTCCAAAAGCACAAAATTGAAGCCAAAGATGTAGATGAGGCGGAGACAAAAGGAATGCAGGACGGAAGAATCTTTTATTACCCTGCAAAAAAGAATTGGTGGTCTCGTTCCGGGATTCCGGCAAATATGCCAATCGGCGAGATAGGAGGACCGGATAGCGAGATGTTTTATGACCTTGGAGCTAATTTGATGAAGCATCAGAATTCGCCATTTGCATCCCAGGAGTGCCATGTAAATTGCGATTGCGGGAGATTTGTTGAAATCGGAAACAGCGTTTTTATTGAATACAAAAAGACTGAGAGCGGATTTGAGAAATTAAAGCAGTATAATGTAGATTTTGGCGGGGGGCTGGAAAGAATGACTATGGCTACCGAGGGCACTGATAATATCTTTGAAACAGATCTTTTTATAAACATCATCAAAAAGCTGGAGAAGCTTTCCGGCAAAAGCTATCGGGATAATACCAAAGCCTTTGAAATAATCTCAGATCACCTAAAAGCCGCAACCTTCATAATGGGCGATGACAAAGGAATTTCTCCAAGCAATCTTGGGCAGGGATATGTTGTTAGAAGATTAATAAGAAGGGCTATTCGGTTTGCAAAGAATATCGGCATTGTTAAAAAAGATTGGACAAAAGAGGTTGCAGAGATCGTGGCTCATGACTATAGGAAAGTTTATCCTGAGCTTGAAAAAAATATAAACTTCATCACCGCTGAATTATCAAAGGAGGAAGAGAAGTTTAGCTTAACATTGGAAAGAGGATTAAAAGAGTTTGAGGCGCTTACTGCCGGCGGAAAGAACGAGATAAGTGGCAAGGATGCGTTTAATCTTTATCAATCATATGGTTTCCCGATTGAAATTACAGAGGAGCTGGCAAAAGAAAGAGGAGTTAAGATTGATATGGAGGAGTTTAAGAAAGAATTAGAAAAACATCAGGAATTATCTCGTACTGCTTCAGCCGGTATGTTCAAGGGAGGCCTTGCTGATGCGAGCACCGAAACAACCAAGCTTCATACCGCCGCTCATCTGATGCTTGCCGGATTAAGAAAGGTCTTAGGAGGCGAGGTTTTTCAGAAGGGAAGTAATATTACAGCAGAGCGCCTAAGGTTTGATTTCTCACATAAAGAGAAGATGACTCCTGAGCAATTAAAACAGGTTGAGGATTTTGTTAATGATGCAATTAAAAATGATTTGCCAGTAAAAATGCATGAGATGACCCTTGAGGAAGCGAAGAATACAAACGCAATGGGTGTATTTGAATCTAAGTACGGAGAAAAGGTAAAAGTATACACAATCGGCGAAGGAAACGACGTTGTCAGTAAAGAAATCTGTGGCGGGCCTCATGTGGAGCGAACTGGAACCATGGGGCATTTTAAGATCCAGAAGGAAGAAAGCTCTTCTTCTGGTGTTCGAAGAATCAAAGCAGTGCTAGAGTAAAGATCATAAATAAATGACAACTAATCGAAAATTTAATGCAAGGATAATCATTCTCGGGTGCTGCCTTTTGTTTTTAGCTGCTGGGGAAGTAAGTGCACAGACCTATTATGTTTCCAATTGTGTAACAATCGGAAACGATTCTAACAGCGGAACCTCAACATCTACTCCTTGGTCAACGGTGAATAAGGTAAATACATCCAGTTTTGATCCAGGCGATTCGATATTGTTTAATCGTGGTTGTGTTTGGCGAGAAAAACTAACCGTACCCTCGTCGGGAACAGCGGGGAGCGTGATAACCTTCGGTGCGTATGGGTCCGGAGCGAATCCAGTGCTAAATGGCTCCGCCGTTTTAGATAACGCTAGTTTTTCCCCTTATCTTCTGAGTGATGCTTCTATTTACTCGCAGACTATGACAACTAATACTGCCGATGGTGCGCCACGAAATTATCGACAGGTAATTCCTAGTGTCAGTCAAGCAGCTACAGCAATCAAGATTAGGCTAACCGCATCTGATGCTGCTGATTGGGCAATTGCAGGGGTCTCAATAGGGGCACAATCTTCTGGTAAGACTGCCACCTCGCTTACTCGCGTGACATGGGATGGGGGAAATAATGGTACCACGATAACTCATGGTACAACCAAGGATAGCGACTATATAACCTTTTCAATGACTACTGGCCAAGCATACCTCGTTTCGATATATATGACGGCCAGGAATCTTAAGCAGAATACTGCTACCGGAACAGCCTATTATGACTCCAATGCCGTAGATGAGTCGCAGATCGTCGCTCCAAATGGGAGCCAATTTACAACAACCCTTACGGCTACAAATGTTGTCACGGCTATCCTTGCGCAAGGGAAAACTATTTATTCAGCTGCGCAGGGAACTGATCCAATTGTTATGTGGGAAGATAGTGTTTTTTTATCGGAGAAAGAGTCTATTGCTGCTTGTTCCGCAGCCGGAAGCTGGTACTGGGATGGGGCAGATCTTTATGTTAATGCTGCAGACGAAAGCAATGTTGTAACCAATGCCAAGACCTATGAAATTGCAGACTTGACCTATGGGATATGGGATAACGGAAATGATTACCTTGATATTTCAAATATTGACTCCATGCAAAGCTATGGCTCGGCTGACACTAGCGCGATAAGTGGCGTTTATTTAACCGGAGCTTATAATACCGTGCATGATCTTGCTTCTTCGAACACCCGTCGACATAATTTTTGTTTTTATAATGGCGCTAACGATAATCTAGCATATAATCTTACTCTCCATGACGATATTAGTACGACCCCAGTCTGCGTTTATGGCGCCGAAACAACTGCAAATACCTTGAGAAATTCTGAAATTTATAATTCTCAATTAAATTCTATAGCTGATGGCTTAATAGTTATCCACGGGGGAGCACACGATAATATTATTGAAAAAAATGATTTTCACATTGATAATGGCGCAGTTAGACAAATCTTTAATGAATATGACGCAGGAACAAACAGTAATATTATCAGATTTAATTATTTTCACGGGAATGGATCTTATGGGTTTCTGGTAAGTGGTGGCACCAACGGAATTGTCTACGGGAATCTATTTGATGCGCGAGACTTTTCAAGAGAAGCAGTCGCTCTTAGCGGTGTCAGTGGGTGGAGTGTTAATGGTAACACAGTTATTGCAAATAGCGTGGTAAATGCGGGGATAAGACTTATTAATTCTCCTAATACAACTGTTAAAAATAATATTATTAACGGGCAATATTCCTTCCGAGTAGATGCTGGGTCTCAATCCGGTCTTGCCGCCGATTATAATCTCTTCTATCATTTGAGTGGCACTAAATGGACATGGGGTGCTACTGACTACACAGTTTTTACTGATTGGAAGATAAATAGTTCCCAAGATAGCAACTCTAAAAATGTAGACCCACTTTTTACTAATTCTGTAAGCGATTTTTCTTTGCAATCTACGTCTCCCGCGATAGACAGCGGAGTCAGTCTTTCTGCAACATACAATGATGCTATTTATCCAGGTTCTTCCTGGGCAAGTTCGGTGACAACTGCAGACCAAAATTTCCGCGGATCCGACTGGGAAATGGGCGCATATATTTATCCGGTGCCACGGGCTCCAACAATTGGAGCACCGTCAGCTCAATCAACCTCGTCCATGCGCTGGAGCTTCACCGATAACGCTTCCGATGAAACGGGATTTAAATTATATAATAACGCAGACGCCTTAGTCACTTCTTCGGCTACGCAGGGTCTTGCGTATTTAGATGAAACGAGCTTGTCAGTAAATACTAGTTATTCCGGGCGATATGTAAGGGCATATAATGGCTATGGTGAAAGCGTCGCGTCAGGCGTCGCTGCTACAAAATATACCTTGGCTAATGTGCCGGCATCCCCTGTGCTTGCTGTTGATTCTTCTTCTCAAATTACTGCCACGTGGGCTGCAAATTCAAACCCAGCAGGAACACAATATGATATCTTAAATATTACTAATTCTGCGACCTCAGGGTGGACTACGAGTCTTTCGTGGGCTTCTACTGGTTTAAGCTGTGGAGGCTATTCTTTTAAGGTTAAAGCCAGGAACGGAGATGGCGTAGAGACTAGTTTCTCCGATACTGCCACCACTGCGATAAGCGTATGCAACAATACCGGCAGTTACAGTAATCAGCCCGTATATACTCTCAATTATCCAGCGCAGGAGTTTAGCGTAAAGATCAATAATGGTGATCAATATGCCGCGTCTTCCAATGTAACGCTTATCATTAAGGCCGATGAAAGCGCAGTCAATATGTTTGTCTCTAATGACCTGGATTTTAAAGATTCAAAACAAGAACCCTTCAAGGAAACTACGCAATGGACCCTTGCCCAAGGAGTAGGTGAAAAATCAGTCTATGTTAGGTTGTGCAATCAAAGCAGTTATTGCTATGTTGTTCTAACCGATACGGTCATTGTTCAATCGAAGGTTTCAGCTCCAGCTACTCCGACTAATCCAAACTCCACAGTTCTTCCCAACTGCGATGGTGTGTCATTTTCTAGAAATCTTTATCTCGGCATTTTTGGAAAAGATGTCCAATGCCTAAAAAGCATTTTAAATCAGGATCCAAGTACAAGTGTTGCCGGAGCTGGAACAACATATTTCGGGCCGCTTACTCGGCAGGCAGTTGCTAGGTTCCAAAACAAATATAAGGCAGAGATTTCCCAGTTTGCGGGCTATACCATAAGTGGCACTGGGATTATCGGACCGGGAACAAGGATTCAGCTAAATAAATTGCAGGATGACCTATAAGGAAGCTTTGAAGGGTGTTCGTAGAATCAAAGCAGTGTTAGAATGGAGATATAACATAATTTAATAAACTACATGGCCAGAAAAGTTTTCGATATTATTCCGCCGCACTTGGTAGGGAAGAAGACGACAAAATCGCGGGAGCGTGCCGCGCATAAAAAGATTCGTAAGGAAAAATCAAAGAGATCGTTTCGTTTTGGCGGGATTATTGTGTCGAGCTTAGCGCTTATTGTTATAGCCTGTGTTTTCTTGTATTTTAAGCTCGCATCACTTTCCGTGATTGTCTGGCCAGCGACCGAGGACTTAAACATCCAGGAATTAGTAGTTGCAAGCACTGGCGCGACGGCGGTGGACTTGGCAACAAAAACAATTCCGGCCCAAGTGATATTAGATGAGAAAGAATTATGGCAGGAGTTTGATGCAACTGGGTCCGGGTCCGACGAAGGATTGGCCACCGGAACCATCAGGGTTTACAACAAGTATAATCCGGCGACAACGATTAATTTGAAAACCGGAACTCACTTTCTGTCTGACTCAGGGAAATACTTTCAATCGCTCTCAAAAATAATAATTCCTGCAGCTCAAATTAAGGGAGGCAAAATTACTCCAGGTTCCGTTGATGTTAAGGTCAAGGCGATAGAGGCAGGGGAGGACTATAATATTTCCGCTTCTAAATTCTCCATACCAAAACTTGCAGGAACTGATCTGTATTACGCACTTTACGGAGAGTCCAGCACAAAAATGGAGGGAGGATACAAGTCCACCTCTAAGGTTGTCACTGCAGACGACATTGAGAACGCGAAGGAAGCTTTATCCGATAAGCTGCTTGCCGACATAGACGCCTCCTTGCGCGAGAAGGTTTCCGCAGAGGGATTGGTTGCATTCAATGACGCCTTGACTAAGCAGGTTGTCGAAACCTCAGCTTCTGTAAAAGCAGGGGCGCAAGTAGAGAAGTTTAATTACAAAGTTAAGGTTACTGGAAGCGTTTTGACGTTTAAAAAGGCAGACTTAGACGATTTAGCCCACAAGGACATAGCTGCTCAGATAGCGACTGGAAGGACGTTGCTGGAAAAAAGCTTAGTCCTAAATTATGTCCCAGCAAAGGTAGAGCTTGCCACCGGGAGAGTTAGCTTTAACCTGCAAATACTTTCAAAGACCTATCCGCAGGTAAATAAGCTGGAGTTGATATCGAAGATCAGCCGTAAGGACTCTACCCAGATAAGAGACATTATAGACAGCGCTTTCTTGGGACAGGTTTCTCAAGTTAGAATAAACTTCTGGCCTTTCTGGGTCACGAAAGGTCCTACCAATCAAAACAAAATTAAGGTTGATTTAATCTTTGAATAATATTATAATAAGCCAGGTTCTCCTCAAAAATAGGCGGGAGCACTTGACCATTGTTTCTAAATTTGGTATTATCCAAAATCATATTAAATGAACGTTAATCCCGATAAAAAAACCATCAGAAAGGATGGTCAGGTTCTTGAGGCTTTGCCAAATACATTTTTTAAGGTACAATTAACCGACGGAAAAATGATACTGGCATTTCTCTCTGGAAAGATGAGGATGAACCGGATTACCATTCTGCCCGGCGATAGGGTTACGGTAGAGATGACTCCCTACGACGAGACCAAGGGAAGAATTGTTTATAGATTAAAATAGAATTTAAAACATCTAGATAATCTAAAACTTAAATAAAAGTTTTATTTTTTTAAAAATGAAAGTTAGACCATCAGTAAAAAGAATTTGCGCCAACTGCAAAGTTGTCAAAAGAAACGGAGTGATCTATGTGATTTGTTCAAATCCTAAACATAAACAAAGACAAGGATAATTTTTAATTAAACAAATATGCCAAGAATTGCGGGAGTAACCATCCCAGACAACAAAAGAATAGATATTGCTATCACATATATATATGGGATAGGCAACGCAATGAGCAAGAAGATTATAAAGGAAACCGGAATAGCCCCTGAAAAGCAAGCTAAGGATTTGACAGCTCAAGAGATAAACCAGCTAAGAGAATATATAGAAAAGAACTATAAGATCGAAGGAGATTTGCGCAGGCAGATCATGGTTAATATTAAAAGGTTGAAAGATGTTGGTTGTTGGAGGGGCCACAGGCATTCAAAGGGTTTGCCAGTAAGAGGCCAGAGAACAAAAACCAACACCAGGACCGTTCGCGGCAATGTCCGAAAGACTATGGGGTCTGGAAGAAGAGCAGCTGCGTCCCCAACATAATTAGAATCCAATGGGTAAAAAACACGTAATATCACAATCACAAGAAGAGCTTATCAAAGAAACAGATAAGATCGAGAAAGAAGCCAAGAAAGAGCCTAAGGTAAAAGAGGCCACTCAGTTGATGTCCGAGGCTAAGGTATATATCTCTTCTTCATACAACAATACAATTATCAGCTTGGCTGATGTTGGCGGCAATATCTTGGCTCAAAAGAGCGCAGGATCAGTTGGTTTTAAGGGAACCAAAAAGGGAACTGCTTTCGCAGCTTCAAAAGTTGGTGAAACTATTGCAACCATCGCAGCTAAATTGGGACTGGAAAAGGTCAGAGTATATGTAAAAGGAATAGGCCCAGGCAGAGATTCTGCAGTAAGATCATTGATGACTCACGGATTAAACATCTCTTCGATTAAAGACGTAACCCCAATTCCACATAACGGGTGCAGACCACCTAAAGTAAGAAGAGTATAATAATATGCAAAAAGATCAATGCAGAATTTGTAGGAGAGTAGGGCAGAAATTATTCTTGAAAGGAGAGAGGTGTTTTTCGCCTAAATGCGCAGTTTCAAAACGCCCATACCCGCCAGGACCACAAAAGAAAAAGAGATCCGGTGCTGCTTCTGAATACAAGAGAGCTTTAATTGAAAAGCAAAAATTGAAGAACTGGTACGGATTGTCCGAGCATCAATTCAAAAAGTATGTTAAGAATGTCTTGGAAAACAGAGCAGAAATTCAAGATATTGCCAACGAGCTTATCAAAAACCTAGAAAAGAGGCTAGACAGCGTTGTCTTTTCTATGGGTTTTGCAAAATCAAGAACACACGCAAGACAGCTCGTTTCCCACGGACATTTCTTGGTAAATAAGAAAGCAATTGATATCCCTTCTTACGAAGTTAAGAAAGGAGATGTTATTACAATAAAAGAGCATAAGAAAGTAAAAGGAGCTTTTAAAGATTTAGTTAATGAAATCAAGAAGAGAGTCATCCCTTCTTGGATTGAATTAAACAAAGAGACATTGGTAGGAAAATTAAAGGACGAACCAAAGTTGGCAGAGATAACTCCACCAGCTGAGATTTCAATAATCTTTGAGTTTTATTCACGTTAATAAATAGTAGGGCGCGAGCCCCAAATAATTAATTAATAAAACAAAACAAATATGATATCTCTTCCTCTTCCTCCAAAAGCAATAAAGAAAGGCAAGAACCAAGCAGTTTTTCAAATCGAAGCCTTGTACCCAGGCTACGGTGTTACCGTCGCCAATGCTTTAAGGAGAGTTTTGCTAGCTTCTTTAGTGGGAGCTGCAGTAACTGAAGTAAAGATAAAAGGTGTTACCCACGAATTTTCGACAATACCAGGAGTCTTGGAGGATGTCATAATGATTATTCAGAATATAAAGAATCTCCGCTTTAAGATCCATGAGGGCGAGACGCAGAGAATTACCCTAAAGGCAAAGGGAGACGGAAAGGTAACAGGAGCAGATTTTAAACTACCTACACAAGTTAAATTAGCCAATCCCGACCTTCACATTGCAACTTTAACCACAGCTAAAGCAGAGATCGAGATTGAGATCCAGATTGAGAAGGGAATGGGTTATGAGCCAAAAGATCAGAGAAAGAAGACAAAATCAGAAATCGGGACAATAGCTTTAGACGCTATCTTTACTCCGATTAAGAATGTAAATTTCCAGATTGAGAATATGAGAGTGGGAGATAGGACTGATTTTGACAGGTTAAACCTTGAAATAGAGACCGATGGAACAATTACACCAGAAGAAGCTTTCTTGGAAGCTTGCGGCATTTTAATAAGACACTTCACATTATTCGTAGACACATTCAATGCTCCGGTCATGCCAGAGAAGAAAGAAGCTACAGAGGGAGCCGCAGAAGAGGATGTAACTAAGACTAAAGTGGAAGATCTTAACCTGTCAGCAAGGACAATAAAGTCATTGACTGAGGCCAGCATTAAGACAGTCGGCGGATTATCAAAAAAGACCGAAAAAGCCCTATCAGAGCTTGAAGGCATGGGCGAAGTCGGAATGAAAGAGATTAAAAAAGCATTAAAGAAACTAGGAGTTGAATTAAAACCCGAAGAATAACATGCGCAAACGAAATCAAGGAAGAAAATTTGGAAGAGAGAAAGACCAAAGAAGAGCTTTGCTAAGTTCGCTTTGCCGCAATCTTTTCATACACGGAAAGATAAAAACCACTGAAGCCAAGGCAAAAGAGTTAAGAATGGTTGCTGAAAAGATGATAACAAGAGCAAAGGTAAACTCCATTGTAAGCAGAAGGATATTATCCGGAAGATTATCTGGAAATGTTGTTAAAAAGCTGATCGAAGAAATAGCTCCAAAATATATAGACAGAAAAGGCGGATATACAAGAATTATGAAATTAGGCCAGAGAAGAGGCGACGCCGCCCCAATGGTAATAATAGAGTTAGTATAAAAACATGATTAAAAGAGAAAACCACATTATAGATGCCGAAGGGAAAGTTATGGGAAGGATGGCAACCCAAATAGCAGATTTGCTAAGGGGGAAGCTAAAGCCTACTTTTGTTCGAAATCAGGACGAAGGGGATTTTGTTACAGTAAAGAATGTCGGCAAGATGAGGATCACTGGAAAGAAGATAGAGCAAAAGAAATATTGGCATCATACTGGTTATCTTGGAGGAATTAAATCCAAGTCCCTTAAGGAATTAATGGAAAAGAATCCTTCCGAAGCCCTAAAATTTGCGGTTTTGGGAATGTTGCCAAAGAACAAATTAAGACCAAGACAAATAAAAAGGTTAAAATTCCAATAGAAATATGCCAGTAAAAACCACTAAGAAAACTGAAAAGGCAGTCAAGGAGCCAAAGAAAGCTGCTCCAGCTGCTGAGGCCGTGGTAGTAGCTACCCCAAAGGTAATTGCTCCAAAGCCAGCCCCAGTACATGTCATAAACCCAGAAGACGGATATACGACCGCCGACTTTATAATCTCTGAAAAAGACGTAAAAGCAGATAAATACTTTGCAGCAATTGGAAGAAGAAAGACCGCAGTTGCAAGAGTCCGCCTGCACACAAAGGGAGACAAAGGATTAGTGGTCAACGGAAAACCATACAAGGAATTTTTTGCACACCAAGAATTTCAAGAAAGAGCAGCAGAGGCTTTGAAGTCTTTAAACTGCTTGGATAAATTCAGAATCGTAGCTCAAGTAAGGGGAGGGGGAACTCACGCACAGGCAGAAGCCGTACGACACGGGATCGCCAGAGTCCTTGTTGAGTTTAACCCAAACCTAAGAAAGAAATTAAGAAAAGACGGATTCTTAACAAGAGATCCAAGGATGAGAGAAAGAAAGAAATTCGGATTAAGGAGAGCAAGAAGAGCGCCACAGTGGGCAAAAAGATAACATTCAAAACCCGGCTATATGCCGGGTTTTTAGTTGACATAAAGTCGCAGTGTGTTATTGTGTAGACGGTCCTTTAAATATAAAACTGCTACGTGCTAATCTGGGAAAGGAGAGTAGGTGGATAACTATAAGTACAACAAAAAGTGGCGTTTAAGCCACCCCGAAACACGCTACGCGGGAAAGAAAAGGTATTATGCCAAGTCGCGGGAGAAAGCAGTAAGAAAGCGCGCAAAGTGGCAGAAATGGGAGATCGATCTGATACTCCAAAAGATTACCTCCGATAGGGAACTCGCTAAGACGCTTGGCAGAAGCGTTGAGGCGATTCAGATTAAACGAACGAAGGCAATGAAGGAGACAAAATGGAAGCAAGACATAAGCACATAACAACAACGCAGTTGATTCGCCTACAGCGAAAGCACGAGACCGAAAAGGTCGATAAGCTTGGCTCCGAGGCCGTCAAATGCCCCCAATGCAGGGAGGTATGGCTGCGATTCCTCTCGATGCTAGTTGATTCGATTGATTCTCAAGACAAAATATAAAGCCCCAAAACAGGGCTTTTTCTATTACATTTTTGTCTTGACATTTCATCCAGTTTGTTATACTCTATCTTATCAGTCCTTTAACAAGAGAAAGGAGCTTCTATGGTAGAAGCAGCACCGGGAACCAAGTTCCCGAAACTCTCCTTTTGGAGCAGAGATGCTAAAAAGCTGCAGATTATTAACCCTGGAGACTTGCGATTAGAAAGCCACTTGCAGGTTTTGGGCCTGGCTGATCACCCGTTGCGCGAAAGCTTTGCGGTGAGCGACAGGGCCGAAATCGAAAAGCGGCAACAGCTGATCCGCATGTTTCTCCAAGACGAACATGCAAGGAAAATGCCCCTGGATAAACTCCTGGGATCTTGCGAGATCCCGATGGATGCCTCGAGCTTTCTTGCATATTTTAAGCAGCACAGGCCGGAAGACCACAACGCTTTTTGGAAAAACGTCGCTGATTTTGTTGCAACAATGTGCGCGATCGGCAGCGATCGGAAATTGCCCGACGCGGTAAACGATTTCGTTGCCTTTCTTGTCGAAACATCTCAGAAAGCTGAAGAGGCTGAAAAGAAGTTTGCGGCAAGGGTTGCCAACGAACTGAAGAAAACCTTCGACGTTCAAGGCATGGTCTCCCTCGTCCGGGAAGCCGGTGGCAGCGGGAGATTTAAGCTCGATTGGGCGCAAGCCTACGGGTATAACTGCCACATCGGCGAAACCCTGGCCTTTAACGAAGAGACGCCTCCCGAGTGGACAAGCCATTGGGCTGCACGGGCCACAGGATTGTCGGCGCTAAAGAAGCGATCAGTCGCGCGTTCTAACAGACTCCGGATGGCTGCACTCCAGCGGCCCTACATTCTTCGAACAATCCCACACCCGGTCATCGAGGACATTCTTGGCCACGTGAATATGACCATCAAAACCGCAGGGATCGAATTGCCCGACGATGAGTCAACGTATGTCAGATTCTTCTTCTCCTTTACGGCTAAGGGTCTGCGGCTGCGAATGCTGCATGCTCACTCTGAGCCGAATAATCGTGGAGGCAAAAAGCTCCGCGGTTGGAACTTCCAAGACATCGAATGCAAGCATCTGGGCTTTACGGCCGCAGAGAGCAAGGCGATGATGGATTTGAGCCGGCAAATGGAAGAGCTGGTTGGCGAGACAATCGCCATTCAGCGGCTGGACCAGCTTGTCGCGAATTTGGCTAACGCCTTCGACAACCAGGAGTTGGAGATGAGCGGAGTTTTGAAGGCAGAGTACCTGCGCTTCACTGTTTCGCATATCTGCGAGTCTGCGCCGTTCAGCGCCGACTATGCTGAAGTTACAAGATACCGAGATTTTGTCCGCTCTCACGTCCGTATTCTTGAGGACATTCGAAAGATTGCCCTTGCTCTTGCCAAGAGAGCGGAAGATTGGCACACGGCGCTGTCATTCCCGGAATTCATTGCAGACGACAAGCACGTTGTTTCCTTCAAGGAGCTTGCTCCGGTCCATCTTATCGGACGGGAAACAGTCGGCGGCAAGATTCTAGAGCCCTGGAACATCGCGCGAATACGTTCGTTTGCGGACCTTAACGGCAAGATGATCGGTCTGACCGGCCCCAACGGCAAAGGAAAGACCGTCACCGAAGAGGCACTGCTTTACGCCATTTACGACGCGCACTGCGGATTCCCGATCTTCGGCCAAGGGCTGGTCCTTAACACCAAGGTTGCCCTAGGAGCAGTTTTCCTGGAGCGCGGGGATAAGGGATCGGCTTGCGAGCTGATGTTTGAGAAGATGCGAAGGATTCTGATCGCGCTCAAGACTCTGCCGCCAAACCAGACGGTGCTGATTATCGACGAGCTCGGTTCTGCGACCCAGGAAGTTTCTGGGTACGCGATCGGCAAGCGATTCTTAGCGACACTCGTCAAGCACGGCTGCAGCACGGTCTTTTCTACCCAGATCACGGCGCTTGCCCAAGAAGCGCAAAAAGCCTTCGGAGCCCTGTGCTACCAGATCACCCCCGAACACAAGGTTGTTCCCGGAATCGGCATGGGTATGGCCGAACAATTGGCCAAGGAAGTCGGCTTAGACGCATTGCTTGAGCCGGCTGCCTCCAAGTAGCTCCACATATATACTAAACATCCCCACATTCATTTGTTGGGGATTTTCTTTGCAATTTTTCGGCCTTGCGAAGTTTGATAAGAAAAAGTAATATGGATATATAAAATAAACAAATGGCAGTAGATTTGGAGAAATTAAATAAGGAGCAAAAGGAAGCAGTGGTCCATGGAAAAGGACCTCTTTTAATTGTAGCGGGAGCTGGAACTGGAAAGACTACGGTTATTACCCAAAGGATTGTTAATCTAATTGAAAAGAAAGAAGCCAAGCCCGAAGAGATTCTTGCAGTTACCTTCACTGAAAAAGCAGCGGGGGAGATGGAAGAGCGCGTAGACCAGTTGCTCGACTTTGGGTATGTAGATTTATGGATTTCTACTTTCCATGCTTTCTGCGAGAGAGTTTTAAGAGAGAATGCTTTGGATATTGGTTTGGATCCAAAGTTTAAAGTTTTGGATTCTACGGCCGGCTGGCTTTTGGCCCGCCAGAACTTGGATAAGTTTGAATTGAATTATTATAAGTCACTAGGGAACCCGACAAAGTTTATCCAATCATTAATCTCTCACTTTTCGCACTGTAAAGACCAGGAGGTTTATCCTGAAGATTATTTAAAATATGCAGAGACTCTAAAAACAAATTTAACCGATCTTCCGGAAGACCAGGAGTCAGAAAGGATAAAAGAAGTCGCAAATATATACCATGTCTACCAAAAGATGCTTTTGGACGGCAGCTTTTTAGATTTTGGCGATTTAATAAACTATTGCTTGAGGCTCTTTAAGAAAAGACCGGCAATCCTTAAAAAATACAGAGATAAGTTTAAATATATTTTGGTAGATGAGTTTCAAGATACCAACTGGGCTCAGTACGAATTGATAAAAATCCTTGCAGAGCCCGAGAACAACCTGACTGTGTGCGCAGACGACGACCAGGCTATATATCGATGGAGAGGGGCTTCTTTCTCCAATATCGTTAAATTTGCAGAGGACTTCCCAAAAGCCAAGCAAGTATCTTTGGTGAGAAACTACAGATCCTGCCAGAATATCTTGGACCAAGCGCATTCGTTTATAGAAGCCAACAATCCAGACAGGTTGGAGTTTGTCCGGAAGATAGACAAGAAGCTTATAGCCCAGGATAAAGAAGGGGGAATAATAGAGCATATCAATGCAAAGACCCTGGAGCAGGAGGTTTCAAAGACTATTAAAAAGATAGGGGAGTTACTTAAAAAAGATAAGGAAGCAAGTTATAACGACTTTGCCATACTGGTCAGAGCCAATGACCATGCAATCCCATTTGTTAAGGCGCTTGAAAGAGCTGGCTTTCCTTATCAGTTTCTGGCCTCTCGAGGACTGTATGCCAAGCCCATTGTTTTGGATATAATAGCGTACTTTAAGCTTTTGGATAATTACCATGAAAGCACAGCTGTTTACAGGATATTGAGCCTGCCGTTTCTTGGAATCCCAGAGGAAGACATCGCAACAATAACTCAGTACAGCCACAAGAAAGTAAAATCAATCTTTGAAGCTTTGCACGACGCCCCGCTTATCCAGGGGATTTCTGCTGATACACGAAAAACAATCGATCTTATCTTGAGCCTAGTTAAAAAGCATAGCGTCCTAGCCAGGGAAAAGTCAGTTATAGAGGTATTGGTTGCATTCCTAAATGATTCTGGGTATCTGCACTTTCTAGTAAATGAAGGCGAGCAAGAAAAAATCGACTGGCTAAACCAATTCTATAAAAAGATAAAAAGTTTCGAAGAAACTACCGTCTCGCCTACGTTGAAAAACTTTATGGAAGAAATGAACCTGGAGCTTGAGTCCGGCGAAGAGGGAAAGCTTGAATTTGATCCTGAGCAGGGGCCGGATATGGTAAGGGTAATGACGATCCACGGGGCAAAGGGTTTGGAGTTTAAATATGTATTTTTAGTTAACATGGTAGACAAGCGCTTTCCTACAATGGAAAGAAAGGATCCGATCGAGCTTCCAGATGCTTTGATAAAAGATATAAAGCCGACGGGAGACGTGCACCTTCAGGAAGAGAGGCGCATCTGCTATGTTGCAATGACCAGAGCCAAGAAGGGCCTGTACTTAACATCAGCCCAAGACTACGGCGGACAGAGGAAAAAGAAGCTTTCAAGGTTCTTAATTGAAATGGGATACAAGGAGCCAAAAGAAGAAGCTAAGAAAGAAAGCGAGCTTCTTGAGAAAAAAGAAGCTCCTCAGGAAGCAAAGAAACTGGATGCAAAATATTTGCCCGAGCATTTTTCTTTTTCTCAGCTGGCTGCATTTGAGAAATGTCCTTTGCAGTATAAGTTTGGATTTGTGCTTAAGGTTCCAATCAAAGGAAAAGCAGTGTTTTCCTTTGGGAAAACAATGCACGGGACCTTTGAAGGATTTTTAAGGGAGGTAAATGAGCCGCATGGAGAGCAGGAGAGCTTATTTGGCAAAGTTCAGGCAAAGAAGGTAAAACAAGAAGACTTTAAGATATTGGAGGATCTTTACGAAAAGAATTGGTTGGAGGAGTGGTATGATAGTAAGAAGCAAAGAGACGATTATTACAAGCTTGGCAAGAGAATCATCGGGGACTTCTACGAAGACTATAAGAAAAATCCTCCAAAGATCGCAAGGGTTAACGGAGAGCTGGCTTTAGAGCTGCCATTTAATATAAGGGTAGGGGAATATAAGCTCTTTGGAGTCATTGATAGAATTGATGAAGTTGCAGGCGGAGTAAAAATAGTAGATTATAAAACAGGTAAGCCAAAAAAGAGATTGGAGGCCGAAGACAAGTCGCAGCTTCTAATTTATCAGATTGCGGCTGAAGAAGTTTTAAAGATAGAACCAAAGGAATTGGCATACTATTATCTAGACGACGGAAGCCAGGCGGCCTTCCTGGGAACAGAGGGCGAGAAGGAGGAAAGAAAGGAAAAGATAGTCCAGGAAATTGAAGCAATAAAAAACAGCAGCTTCAAAGCAACTCCTGGCTGGCAGTGCGAGTTCTGCGATTTCCGCGACATCTGCGATTTTAAACAATAAATATATGGCATATAAGTTTCCAGATAAAATATTTCCAAACGCAATAAACACTTACCTTCAGTGTCCTTTTAAGTTTAAATGCCAGAGCGACCCTGAGGTAAAAGCCGAGTTTGTTGATACTCCTGAGAACTTTGTGGGCAAAGCCATGCATCAGGCTTTGCAGGATTTCTTTGATATCTCCAAGATCTCTGTTGAAGAAAGAAAGGGCAAGGATATAGGGCAGATATTAAGGCAGGCTTGGGCAAGGATCCCAAAAAGCGGATGGAGTAAGGACTGCTGGAGCAGTAAGGACAGGGCGGAGCTTTTTGGATCAACAGAGCAAGAGAAAGCTTATGGTCTTCAGGCAGTGGCCGTGCTTTCAAACTACATTGCAGGAGCCGACCTTTCTGTTGTGCCCCTGGCTCTTGAAGACTGGATGGACTGCAAGGTAGGAGAATTTAAGATAGCAGGCAGGGTAGACAGAATTGATCAGGATTCAAAGACCGCCATATCTGTCTGGGACTACAAAACAGGAAAGCTTCCTTTCCACGGAACTATTGAAAAGATAATCCAGGAGGACCTTCAGGTCCCTATCTACGCGGTCATCGCCTCCAAGCTTTTCCCGTTTGTGGAAACAATCCGGTCCGGCCTCATCTACCTTAAATATTCAAAAGAATATACCAAGGTTTGGACAAAGGCAGGATTAAAGGACGTAGAGAAAAATATTATCGCCGCAATAAACAAAGCAAAAGAAGATTCGAGTCTTTTGCCAAAGGTAAATAAGCTATGCCCATGGTGCGAATATATTAAGGTTTGTCCTTCAAAGGATTTGGTTGAGGGAAAAAAGAAGGTTGAAGAGGTAAATTGGTAAACAAATGACACAAAAAGACGCTCTGGAATTAATGAAGATGGGATACAACGTATTTCTAACCGGCCCGCCAGGAAGCGGGAAGACTTTTTTATTAAACAAATACGTAGATTATTTAAAGGACAGCGGGGTAGCCGTTGCCGTAACCGCCTCAACCGGAATCGCAGCTACCCATATGAATGGAGTAACACTCCATTCTTGGTCTGGGCTCGGGATTAAAGAAAAGCTTACGGATAAGGATATCCGCAAGATGATGAAAAAGCCTTATCTTAAAAAGCATTACAAAACAACTAAGGTTTTAATTATTGACGAGATATCAATGTTAAACGCCGCTCAGTTTGATTCAATAGATAGGGCCTGCCAGTATTTTCGAGGAACATTCGAGCCGTTCGGCGGAATGCAGGTCATATGCTCCGGGGATTTCTTCCAGCTTCCTCCAATAAATCGGGGCGGGATTTCAAAATTCGTATTTGAGGGAAGGGCCTGGAAAGATATGGAGATGAAGATTTGCTACCTTGATGAGCAGCACAGGCACAAAGATAAGGAGCTCTTCGCAATACTTAACCATATTCGAAATAATGCAGTTGAGGAATCAAAAAAGATTCTGTATGCCCGAAAAGAAGTAAAAGACAGGATAGCTTCGCCAACCAAGCTGTTTACCCATAATGTCGATGTGGACGCGCTAAACAGCCTTGAGCTTGGAAAGATTGAAGGAAAGGAATTTACATTCCACATGACCTCCTCTGGAAAGCACGAGGTGATAGAGGGCTTAAAGAAAAGTTGTCTTGCGCCTGAAAGGTTGGTGCTTAAGAAAGGAGCCCAGGTAATGTTTTTGAAAAACAATTTTGAAGTAGGTTATGTAAACGGAACGCAAGGAAAGGTTGTTGATTTTGATTTGGAAGGAATGCCCATTGTCCAAACATTGGACGGACAGAAAATAGTTGCCAAGCCTTCGGGCTGGACTGTGGATGAGGATAATAAGGTGATAGCAAGAATAAACCAGGTGCCTTTGAGGCTTGCTTGGGCAATAACGGTCCATAAGAGTCAAGGAATGAATTTGGACTCAGCCCAGATAGACCTTTCCAAGTGTTTCGTGGAGGGGATGGGGTATGTTGCTTTGTCCCGCTTAAGATCCTTGGAGGGGCTAAACCTTGTTGCAATAAATGAGCTGGCCTTCTGCGTAAATCAAAGAGCCTTCGAGGCAGATAAAATACTTAAAAAATTATCCCTGCACGACGAGAAGGATTTAGGAGAGATGACGGCAAAGGGAATATTAAAACGGCAGAAGAGCTTTTTAGAAGCTTTAGCGTAATTAAAAGCGGGGGAGTCCCGCTTTTTTGTTTAGGTTTTAGGATTGACAAAGACCATTATTATGGTATATTATATCCACTGTTCCTTAACAGAGAAAGGAGGTGATTATATAATGGCACTGATCCAAATCGAAACAACTGACAAAGCTGACGAGCTGCTAGCTGCGCTTCGCGATTCAACTGGAGCCACCAATGGCGATCTATTCCGGATCGCTATCTCAGCGTTAGCTGTCCTGTTGAGAGCTCAGTCAACCAAAAGGCAAGTCATTATCCATGACGCGAGTGGCAAGGCATTGGACAGGTTCAACATTCCGCTTGCGCTGAAAAAGCCCTTCGTGTACGAGGTACCGCCCAAAGGGAAACCTCAGCAACCGCCGAAGAAATAATATAACACCTAACAAGGTCCCAAGATAACTTCAAAGGACTTTTTTCTTGCTTCAAGTTTTCCAAAATGCTAAAATCTCATTATGTTAAAGGAAATCATTGATAAATTCTATTTAGATAAAGAAAAACTCAGGCAAGGACAAACCAATTTTTACATCTCAGAAGCTGGGAAGTGTCCGCGGCAGATTTTTCTTAAATTCAAAAATGCGCCCAAGGAGGAGATGGAGGCAAGTTTTCTTAGGCTTTTTGATCACGGAGAGCATATGCACAGGCTCATTATGAAGCCGCTGCTTAGCACAAGAGACATCCACGTCGTTTCCTCTGAGGTAGACATTCCGCCACAGGAGATTGTAAGGGGTCGGGCAGATGCTGTTTTGTCTGACGGCAAGGAATTGTTTGTTCTGGATATAAAGAGCATGAATAGCATGGTCTTTAGAAACCTGACTGAGCCCAAAGAGGAGAACGTCATGCAAATACAGCTGTACCTGCATTTTTTCAAAATACCAAAAGGATTATTGCTATATGTTGATAAAGATAGGCTGGAACTCAAAGAGTTTATAGTCACATACAATCCAGCCATCTCCGAGGCTTTAATCGCAGATTTAACTGTGCTAAAGGAACAAATACTCTCCAACACCGTTCCTGCAAGGATATTAACGTATCCCAAAAATTGGCAGTGCAGGTACTGCCAATACAAAGAAGTTTGTAAAATGGGGGAGGTTGGGGAAATGACATGGGACGATTTACGGGCGAGGATAGAGTTGCTGGATCGCAAAGAGGCTTAAACTAAAAACCGCCACGTGGCGGTTTTTGATTGATAGGGCTATTTATTATTCTTATCTGTCAGGGGTTCTGATATAAATGTGTTGTTGTCGCTGGATATATATAGAACTTTATTGGCCTCATCAAAAAATATTTCTGGCGTCGCTGAGAGCGAATATCCTATCGAATCTACTGTAATGGTCTGCGCAAGATCCACTATGTTTATCTTGTCCCGTATATCTATCTCAGAGATTTTTATCTGCGGGCCTAGGTTAAAAATAACATAGTCATTATTGAACCAATAGCAATCTCCGATTTTATCGCGAAATCGCGTAATAAGAATCTTTTCTCCAGGGTTATTGCTATAGGAGAAGAATATCTCGTGGTCGTTAAAGTATAAGAATCTTGATCCATCCTGGGAAAATTTCAAATTGGTAACTGAGTTGTAGTAGGTTTCAAAGTCCTTTGTTTTCTGGTTTAATATCAGTAAATTATCGTTATCTTTTACGAAAGTAAATGGAGAGTTTATTATTATCTTATAGGTTCTGTCTTTCTTTATGGCGAGCGGTATCTCGCTGACTTTTCTTTTATTCCGGCCGGCTAGATCAGATTGATAAAGTATGCCGTCATCTGCTAGCCAGAAAAGTTGGTTTTTGTAGACTATATATGTTATCACATCCCCTAAAAGAGGAGTTTCTTCTTGGCCAGCCAGAAAGAGGGCGTCGCCCTTGATGACAAAAGACCCGTTGGCGCCTTGATAGTTAGGATATGTGGACAGAATGGTGTTCTCTGTATCTTTAAAGCTGCTGGTTCCAGCCGGTTCGGTTGCGGTCCGCGAGAATCTAACATCCTTTTTTATCAAGGTGACATTCTCAACCCTGGTAATCTCTTGATCTATCACTTCCAGTATCTTTTCCCAAGAAAAGTATCCATCCTTTTCAACGATGATGGCATGTTTTTTAGGAAAAAGGCCCTGAACTATGGACTCGTTGGAGAAGATGCCTGTTTTTTTACTGATTTTGCCGTCAACAGAAATCTGGACGTCCTGCGGCCAAGTTTTTAAATAGATGCCGCCAGTACTAACGATCTTAAAATCTTTAAAATCGAATCTGTATCCCAGTGAATAAAAGATGAGGATAGGAGACAAGATCAGATACAGGCAGACGAGAAATATAAATATGCCAAAGCGTATTTTTTTGTTCATAACTTAAATATATTCTAGCAAAAAACTCTAAGAATTGCCACCTTGCCAAATGCCAGAATTTAGAATAATATATAAATATCTTATAACTAAAATGGCAGACAAATTCGTTATCCACGGACAAAAGGAACTCAAGGGGGAAATAGAGGTAAGGGGCTGCAAGAATGCTGCCGGCCCGATTTTGGCTGCGACCTTGCTTACCAAAGAAGAATGCATAATTGATAATCTACCTCTAGTAGAGGATGTTTCCAATATGCTGGAGGTTTTAAAGAGTCTAGGAGTTAAGGTTGATAAGCTTTCTGAAAGAAGCGTGAGAATATCTGCCAAGGATCTTAAGGCTGAGGGCATTGATTTTAACAAAGCCTCAAAAACCAGAATCTCGGTGTTACTATTCGGCCCGCTATTGGCTAGAGTTAAGTCATTTAAAATTCCGCCTCCTGGAGGGGACAGGATAGGGGTAAGGCCTATTTCGGTTCATTTAAGCGCGCTAGAGCAAATGGGCGCCAAGATAGAAAGGGATAGCGATTTTTACCAAGTTGATTGCAACAAACTTGTCGGCAAAGAGATTGTCTTGGAGGAGTTTAGTGTAACAGCCACTGAAACATTGATGCTCGCCGCGGTTTTGGCCGAAGGGACTACGATTATCAAAGGAGCCGCCGCAGAACCTCATGTGCAGGACTTAGGAAAGATGCTCGTTGCAATGGGAGCCTCCATACAGGGAGTGGGAACTCACACAATAAGAATTGAGGGAGTCGGGGAGTTGAAGGGCACCTCTCATTACATCATTCCAGATCCAGTCGAAGCCGGAACTTTCATCATTGCGGCTGCGGTCGCAGGAAACGGAGTTACTGTAAAGAATGTAAATAGTGAATACCTGGATCTGTTTTTAAAAAAACTTGAGGAGATCGGAGTTAATTTCAAAAAGGAAAATGATAGTGTGACTGTGATGCGTTCCGAAAAGCTAAATGCCACAAGGATCCAAGCTCTTCCTTATCCAGGATTTCCAACAGATTTGTTGCCGATAATGATACCTCTCTTGGTTAAAGCCGACGGAAAAAGCCTAGTGCACGATCCTTTATACGAAAACAGATTCAATTATGTTCAGGAGATGAGAAAGATGGGGGCGGATATCGAGATAGTAGATCCGCACAGAGCATTTGTCTTCGGACCAAAGCAACTTAAGGGGCTGACCATCGAGTCATGGGATATTCGGGCTGGAGCGTGCTTAGTGATAGCGGGCTTAATGGCCGAAGGAAAGACAACCATAGAAAACATATTCCAAATTGATCGAGGGTATGAGAGGATAGAGGAGCGATTAGCCATGATCGGAGCAGATATTAAAAGAGTAAGTATTTAAAATCATTTATGTTTAGACCAAAAATTGCGATTGACCTTGGAACTTGTAACTCTCTTGTCTATGTTATGGGCAAGGGAATTGTTTTAAACGAGCCGTCAGTAGTTGCGGTTTCCCTTTCCGACAACAGAATTTTAGCAGTGGGGGAAGCGGCAAAAGAAATGATCGGCAGAACTCCTGAAGATATAAAGGTGTACAGGCCCTTAAAGGACGGAGTTATTGCAGACTATCGAGTAACTCAGGCAATGATAAAGTATTTTATCAATAAGGCCACCACCCGCTTTAAATTCTTAAGGCCAGATTTGGTTATATCGGTCCCTGCTTGCATTACCAGCACAGAGAGAAGGGCAGTGATAGAGGCCGCCTTATCCGCAGGGGCAAGGCAAGCGTTCGTTGCAAAGGAGCCGATCCTTGCTGCAATCGGAGCTGGGATTCCCATTAATTCATGCTCCGGCCACATGATTATAAACATCGGAGGCGGAACTGCTGAAGTCGCCGTCATATCACTGGGAGGGATTGTAACAACTCACTCTGTCCGGGTCGCGGGAGACAAAATAGATCTTGCCATCGCAGACTACATTAAGCGAAAATATAATTTAGCTATTGGAAACCAGTCAGCGGAAGAGATAAAGATAAAAGTAAGCACAGCCATTCCGCAAAGAGAACAGAAGTTCTTAGAGATTCAGGGAAGAGACTTAGTTTTGGGATTGCCGAGAAATATTAAGATTTCAAACAACGAGGTCTGCGAAGCAATAGGAGAGCCAATGAATGAGATTATTCAGGTGGTTAAGCAGGTATTAAGCGAAACTCCGCCGGAACTATCAGCGGATATCATGAATAAAGGAATGGTTTTGGCAGGAGGCGGAGCCTTGCTTTCAAAGTTTAATGAATTAATCGCCCAAAATACTGGAGTGCCTTGTTTCGTAGCTGACGAGCCGCTGTTCTGCGTTGTGAAGGGCACGGGAGTCGTTCTTGAGCATTTGGAAGAGTATAAAAAGGTTGTCATGTCAAAAAGATAAATATGGTCATAGGTCATAAAAAACAGTGGGAGCTGCTGAGGAGAAAATTTGAGCAGGGTCAGTTATCGCACGCCTACATGTTTATCGGGCCAGGTGAGATAGGGAAGAAGACTTTTGCCCTCGAGTTTGTAAAGCTTATCAATTCGACAGACAAAGAAGCTCAGGAGAGAAATTCAAAACTGATTGACCAGGGGCAGCATCCAGATGTTTTAATGGTTGCTCCAAAAGAAGAATCTGAAATCCAGATCGCGCAGATAAGAGAAGTGCAGCAATTTTTAAGCTTAAAGCCGTATTACAGCCAGTTTAAGGCTGTAATAATCGACCAGGCCGATAAGATGAATCAGGAAGCTCAAAGCTGTTTTTTAAAGACGCTTGAGGAGCCCAAGGGAAATACCATCCTTATTCTTGTTACCGCAAGGCCCGATATGATGCTTTCGACGATTTCTTCAAGAGCTCAAGCAGTCAAGTTCTTTAATGTAAAAAAAGCGGAGATTAAAGATTATCTTGCGACCATCGGGATAGAAGAGAAAAAGGCTGAGCTTATATCTTTCATCTCCGAGGGGAAGTTGGGCAGGGCAATAAAATTGGCCAAGGATGAAACAATCATGGAGGCCGATAAGAAGCTCCTAAAAGAAGCGGTAAGCGCATGTCAGGCAGACCTTGCAACTAAATTCGCATACATTAAAGCTTTACCGGAAGAAAATTATCTTGGGGCGCTGGAGGCAATGAAGAATTACTTTAGGTACGTTCTTTTTTCAAGAATCGGTATAAATGGATATTTCGGCGAAGGATATTTTCCCGTTATTGGCGAGAAATTCAAGGTTATTCCTGTATCAAAGGTAAAACAAATTATACAATTAATAGAGACAATTGATTTTCGCATTTTAACTACGAATATAAATAAAAAATTAGCGTTAGAGGTATTATTATTAGAAATTTAATTATGGCGCAAACCTACAAACAAATTATCGACAATATAAAACCGGAGCTTGATAAAACCATCAAGTTCTTTGAAGGAGAGCTGCAGAAGGCAAGAACTAGCCATGCTTCTCCTGCGTTAGTTGAGGACATCGAGGTCAACTGTTTTGGCAGTACTTTCCCGATGAAGCAATTGGGAGCAATATCCTCCCCTCAATCAAATCAGCTAGTTATTCAGCCCTGGGATAAGTCATACATGGAACCGATACAGAATGCGATTGAAAAGTCGGGGCTCGGAATGTCGGCTGTCGTCGACAAAAATCTTATAAGATTAAACCTCCCGATGTTGACCGAAGAGTATAGAACCGCCCTCATGAAGGGGATAAACGACAAAGCAGAGCAGGCAAGGCGCACCTTAAGGCATTGGAGAGAAGTCGCCTGGGAAGCATTGCAAGAGGGATTTAAGGCAAAAACGGTCACCGAAGACGATAAGTTTCGCGGAAAAGATGAGCTTCAAAAACTGATTGATCAATACAGTGAAAAAATAAAGGAGTTAGTTGAGAAGAAGAGGACGGATATAATGTAAATTTAAATTAGGAATATTATTTTATGATTCTGGTAATTATACTTGCTGTATTTAGCGTCATCGCCTTAATGGTTATCCATGAATTTGGGCACTTTATTATCGCAAAAAAATGCGGAGTTAAGGTTGAGGAGTTTGGGATCGGGTATCCTCCCAGGGTTTATGGTAAAAAAATAGGTCAAACAATTTACTCTATAAATGCAATTCCGCTTGGAGCGTTTGTTAGGATCCATGGAGAGGCGGGGGGAGTCGAAGATTACCAAAGCTTTACGGGATTGGCCATTTACAAAAGGATCGCCATTGTGCTCGGGGGAGTAGTCAGCTTTTGGATAGCTGCCGCAATATTATTTACTGTTGTCTTTAATATCGGAGTAAGCGTCCCGATCAGCGACGATGATGTTCCTGGATTAAAAAACGCGCAGATACAGATAACGGGAGTGTCTTCTGACTCTCCAGCAAAATTAGCGGGTTTAAGGACCGGCGACGTTGTTAGGGAGTTGGGGGTTAAGGGCGGTCAGTTACAAAGCGTTGACAAGATAGGTGATTTTCAGAGCTTTGTCGAGCAATACAAGGGGCAAGAGATAACCTTGCAGATAGCACGCGGAAGCAGCGTTATTGAGACATCTCTTACTCCAAGAGTTTCGCCTCCCGAGAACCAGGGAGCGTTAGGCGTTCAGCTTCAAAGAACATCAATGGTTATAGAAAAGTATCCTTGGTATGAAACCCCATACAGAGGAGTGGTTTTTTGCGGGGAGCTGACATATAAAGCAACAATAAGTTTGGGACAGCTATTAGGGAATCTTTTTACGGGCAAGGGCATGGGAGAGGGAGCTGAGCCTGCTGGACCAGTTGGTTTGACCGTATTTATCGCGCAGGCAGCGGGATTAGGCGCTGGATTCTTCCTATACTTTATCGCCGCAATTTCAGTATTGTTGGCAATATTTAATCTTTTGCCGATCCCAGCTTTAGACGGAGGTAAAATATTATTTTTAATAATTGAAAAGATAAGAGCCAAGGCAATATCGCCGAAAATCGAGCAGACGATCACGGTTGTTTTCTTCTTTATCCTCATCTCTTTGTCGCTGTTTGTGACGGTGCGATTTGATATTCCAAGATTTTATGAATTCATTAAAAATAGTTTTTAATTAAGAATTATAAAATGCTACAATCACAACTTTTTTCAAAGACCACAAAGGATATCGATAAAGACGCGCAAGCTGTCTCTCATAAGCTGCTTTTGCGCGGAGGATATATCGACCAGCTAATGGCCGGGGTATACACCTTTTTGCCGCTGGGACTCAAGGTCATGCAGAATATTGAAAATGTAATACGAAAGAATATGCTGGCCTCCCCTGTGTCTGGGCAGGAGATTTTAATGCCTTCTTTGACGCCAAAGGAAAATTGGCAGAAAACTAGCCGTTGGGACAGCTTCGACGTACTGTTTAAATTAAAAGGAACGGGGGACAAGGATTATGCGCTGGCTCCCACCCACGAGGAGATTGTCGTTCCGTTGGCCAAAAAATACGTGTCTTCGTATAAAGACCTTCCTTTGTACCTTTTCCAAATTCAAACAAAGTTTAGAAACGAACCTCGAGCCAAATCGGGTATTTTAAGAACCAGAGAATTTTTAATGAAGGACCTGTACTCCTTTCACAAGGATCAGGAAGACTTGGATAAATACCACGATAAGATCGATAAGGCATATGGGAAAATATTTGCTGAATGTGGACTGCCAATGACCGGAAAAGATAAGGTAACGTTTAAGACTTGGGCATCCGGCGGAAGCTTTTCGAAATATTCAATTGAGTATCAGACAATAACAGAAGCAGGAGAGGACACCATACACATCTGCAATAAATGCGCTTCAGCAATAAACGACGAAATAATGGCTGAGCAGAAAGTTTGCCCTTCCTGTGGCTCAAGCGATTTTAGAATCGCCAAAGCCGCAGAAGTAGGAAATATATTTAAACTGGGGACCAAATACTCTGCCCCATTTGACCTTAAATTCAAGGATAGCGATGGATCTGAAAAACCAGTGCTTATGGGATGTTTTGGAATCGGGCTATCAAGAATATTGGGCACAGTTGTAGAAATCCATAACGACGAAAGAGGCATTATCTGGCCCGAGGACATCGCTCCTTTCAGAATCCATTTAATCCAGATAGAGAATACAAAGAAGGTGAGGGAAGAGGCCGTAAAACTTTATGAGGCTTTGCAAAAAGAAAATATCCAGGTACTATATGACGATAGGGAGGGAAAATCTCCGGGGGAGAAATTCGCTGAAGCAGACCTGATAGGGGTTCCCAACAGGCTGGTAATTAGCGAAAGGACCTTAGAGAAAAAATCCGTTGAGTTTAAGAAAAGATCGTCAAAGGCCATGGAATTAATAAAGCTTAATCAAGTAATAAAGCAGTTTCGCATTTAATAAAACCTATGAAACGCAGAAAGGGAATTTTCAAGAGAATCAGTGCATTGTTGTCTATTGATATGGCGATTGATTTGGGGACAGCTAATTCCTTGGTGTATATCAAGGATAGGGGGATTGTTATCAACGAGCCGTCTGTCGTTGCGATAAATAACAAAACAGGGCAGATATTGGCAATCGGCGAAGAAGCAAAGAAGATGGTTGGGCGGACGCCGGCATATATTACAGCGACAAGGCCTTTGGTTTCCGGAGTAATCTCGGACTTTGAAGTTACTGAGCAGATGTTAAGGTATTTTATTGAAAAGGGAGCGACTTTAAGTAAAAAAAGATTCGGGGTGGCGTATTTGCCCAGAGTTATCATCGGCATTCCCTGCGGAGTGACAGAGGTGGAGAGAAAAGCAGTTAAAGACGCAGCAAAGAACGCCGGAGCAAGAACCGTGTTTTTAATCGAAGAGCCGTTGGCCTCAGCTATCGGAGCGAGACTACCAATCCAGGACGCAGGAGGAAATTTTGTCGTTGATATCGGCGGAGGGACGACTGAGGTTGCGGTAATTTCTTTAGGCGGCATAGTGACGTTCAGGAGCCTAAGAATCGCAGGGGATAAACTTAACGACGATATTATTCAGTTTGCACAGAAAGAATACAAGCTTCTTGTCGGCGAAAGGACCGCGGAGGCGATAAAGCTTGCGATAGGGTCTGCCCTCCCGACGAAAGAGAAGAAAGAAATGGCAATGCGCGGAAGAAACATAGTTACAGGCCTTCCCGAAGAAGTTGTCATATTCTCTGATGATATCCAGCGGGCTCTAGAGAAATCAGTTAAGCAGATCGTATTTGCCATCAAAACCACAATTGAAGAAACTCCGCCCGAGCTATTGGCCGATGTCATGACAAACGGGATACATTTGTCCGGAGGCGGATCGTTGCTGAAAGGTTTAGATGTTTTAATTGCGCGCGAAACTAAAATTCCTTGCAGGATAGTTGAAGATCCACTAACTTCTGTTGTTCGTGGTGCAGGTATCGCCCTGGAAAATATCGAGACTTTGTCTGAAGTTATTGCAAGGAGTGAAGAGGACGAAAACGTTCCACAATAATATTATGATTTCAAAAAAAGACGTCGAAAATATTGCAAAACTCTCTAGGCTCGACCTGACGGAAAAAGAGGCTGAGGGAATGCAGAAAGATCTTTCAGAGGTTCTCGACTATTTTAATCTCTTAAAAGAGGTAAAGGATAAAATAAAATTAGTAAGCGTGGAAGGAAAAGAAGTTCTAAGAAATGACGAGGCGAAGGCCCAGAGCAGGGAAACTATAGAAAAACTAATCCAAGCAGCTCCAAACACAAAAGGGGAGCATGTTAAAGTAAAAACTATTCTCTAATGGATTTAAAAAATTTAACAATTACTAAAATCCACGAAGGTCTTTTAAAGGGAGATTTTACTAGCGTTGAACTAACAAAGGCATATATAAAGAATATTGAAGAAAAGGATAAGGATTTAGCGGCATTTATCACCATAACAAAGGATTTAGCTTTATCCCAAGCCGCAGAAGCCGATAAGATGATCGCTTCTGGAAAGAAAGTATCTATGCTGACAGGGGTTCCGGGCGCAATTAAGGATAATATGCTGATTGATGGCGTTAAGTGCACATCAGCTTCAAAAATTCTTGCAAATTACGTCGCGCCATATGACGCGACCGTGATACAGAAGCTAAAAGATCAGGGCGCGGTGTTTCTAGGAAAAACAAACCTAGATGAGTTTGCAATGGGAGCTTCCACGGAAAACTCTGCTTTTGGCCCGACCCATAATCCTTACGACTTGTCGCGAGTTCCGGGCGGAAGCTCTGGCGGGTCTGCAGCTGCTGTCGCGGCGAACGAATGCTGCTATGCCCTGGGTTCAGACACCGGAGGGTCAATACGACAGCCTGCATCATTTTGCGGAGTTGTGGGGTTTAAGCCGACCTATGGCGCGGTGTCGCGGTACGGGCTTATGGCTTTTGCTTCTTCGCTTGATCAGATCGGTCCGCTGGCGAAAAATGTCGAGGACGCAAGAATCGTTTTCGAGGCAATTTCAGGCGCTGATCCCAAAGACGCAACATCTGGCCAGTATATTTTAAAGGACGAAAACGTAAGCCTTAAAAATCTAAAAGTGGGAATTCCAAAAGAGTATTTTATTAAAGGAATGGATCTTGAGGTAGAAAAGGTAGTTAAAGAAGCAATTGAAAAAGTAAGAAAGCAGGGAGCAATAATTCAAGAGATCAGCTTGCCGCATACCGAGTACGCTCTAGCCTGCTATTATATCATTGCTCCGTCCGAGGCTAGCGCAAATCTAGCGCGATACGACGGAATAAAATACGGGTTATCTAAGACAGAAAACGAGTTACTGGGCGTATATCTAAAGACAAGAGGGTTGGGGTTTGGTCTTGAGGTGAAGAGGAGAATAATGCTTGGGACCTACAGTCTCTCTTCTGGGTATTACGACGCGTATTATCTGAAGGCCCAGGAAGTCAGAGAGTTAATAAAGCAAGATTTTAAGGAGGCGTTTTCCAAAGTAGATTTGATCCTCACTCCAGTTTCTCCCACAACGGCATTTAAAATTGGCGAGAAAGCAGCAGATCCTCTTTCAATGTATCTTGCGGACATTTTTACCGTCGCAGTAAACCTAGCTGGTCTGCCTGCGGTGTCTATCCCTTGCGGCGAAATTGATAAGTTGCCGGTAGGGCTTCAGGTTATCGGCAAGCACTTTGAAGACGGAAAGGTTTTGAAGGCTGCTTCACTCATCGAGAAATTAGTTGTAGAATAGGATAATGAGCATTAAAGAAGCATTTGATTTATTTATCTCCACAATAAGTTCCCCCGAACTGCAGGCAGAGCTTTTTTGGGCAAAAGCGGTTTTTATATTCTTCACCGTTGCATTCCTGCTCACCATTATATATTTTATCTTCAACAGCAGCTATTTAAGGTATAGATTTTTCATTGATTTTCAAGATTTCTTTAATTTGGAACCGGTTGGACTAAGAAAAATCGCCGGACGCTGGAAGGCGGTAAGAAAAAGGATAGAGACCGGTTCGGAGTATGAATATAAGCTTGCCATAATGGAAGCTGAGGATTTGTTTAACGATGTTTTAATTGAGAAGGGATTTGCCGGTGACTCATTTGAAAAGAGGGTGGATAGCGTAGAGAAAATCCAGCTGCCAAATCCCGATGAGATATTGGAGGCTCACAAGATAAGGAACTTTGTTGCCCACGACCCAAACTACAAGATAAACAAGGAAGAGGCTGGCAAGGTATTGGATGTGTTTGAGAAGGGGATAAGGGGTATAGAATCTTTTTAAGGAAAAGACATTAAAGCCCGAGCAAGATCTGCCCGGGCTTTAAAATTCTTTAAAAACTGCTACAATAACAAGCGAGATTGCTATCTCCAAGATGATGGGAATAGCCAGAGAATCATGCTTAGGGTAACCATGGATATAAGAATGATCCAAACTATCCTGAAAATTGTCTTTTGCTTTATTTTTTTCATCAGATTAAGCGATGTGTAAATAATTATAATATTTATAGATGATACCAAAATTTGATAAAAGAAGAAAGAGGGTAGTTTCTGTAAATAATTTTCTTATAGTTGTTGCGGTCGTAATGATCTCAGCAGCCGCAGTTTTTCTGATATTCTCAAACATCAATGTCAACCAAAGGAAAAATAAGCTCAATGCGCAAATTGCCGCAATACAAAAACAGATAGATGGCTTCAAGGAGAAGAACGCGTCATTAAAGGAGGGGATTGCTAAAGTCGGAGATTCAGAATATATCGAAAAGGTCGCGCGCGAACAGCTTGATCTCCAAAAGTCCGGAGAGAAGGTTGTCGGCTTTATTCTTCCGCCGCAGGAGCCGCAGAACGATAGTACGGATTACTGGCAGCCAAGGAACTGGTGGTCGTTTATCAAAAATCAGTGGAATTGGGTAGCAAGCAAGTTTTAGGCAATGCGGGTATGGTTCAGTGGTAGAACGTATCCTTCCCAAGGATAGGACACGGGTCCGATTCCCGTTACCCGCTCATTGTATGCCGGAGTAACTCAGCGGTAGAGTAGCTGTATCGTAAACAGCAAGTCGCGAGTTCAAATCTCGCCTCCGGCTCATAATTAAGAACGATTTTGTAGATCGTTTCTTTTTTCTTGTTTTGAATCGATTTTTTTAGTAAAATACAGATATATAATTAATCCCATCTCTTGATGGTTTTTGTATGATAGAGAGCGTGATAACTATAGAGAGTCTTCAAAAACGGATCCATGATTTGATGGACCGTCTTTGACGTTACAAAGAAGGAAAAGGAAGTCCAGGATTTAGAGGAAGAGGCACGGAAAGGTGATTTCTGGCTTAACCAGGAGAATGCGAAGAATGTGAGTCAGAAAATATCTTTTCTTAAGGAAGACATTTCAAAGATCGAAGAGCTAAAAAAAGATATAGCAGACTTAACGGCGCTGGAAGAAATAACTGATAAGGACGAGGACTTAATCAGCCAAGTAGTTAAAAAGAAGCAGGAGCTGGAAAAAAGAATAGCAAAAGAAGAGACTAAAGCATACTTTTCTGGAAGGTACGATAAAAACAATGCGATCTTGGAAATACTATCGGGGGCAGGCGGAGTAGACGCGCAGGATTGGGCGACGATGTTGCAAAGAATGTATGAAAGGTACTGCGATATTAAAGGATTCTCAGTAAAGAAGATTCATCAATCTTTCGGAGAGGGGGGCGGGCCTGATGGACGGATCGGGATAAAATCTGCCACAATGGAGATAAAAGGGTTGTACGCCTATGGGTTTTTAAAGAATGAAGCAGGTGTTCACAGGCTGGTTAGAATTTCGCCATTTTCAGCGCAGAAGCTTAGGCACACATCATTTGTTTTAGTCGATGTGTTGCCGGAGCTTGAAAAGGAGGATGAAAAAGACATTGAAATTAGCCCCGAGGATTTAAAGATTGAAACATTCCACGCGTCAGGACCTGGAGGGCAGTATGTCAATAAGAGAGAATCTGCTGTAAGAATCACGCATGTGCCGACGGGTGTGGTTGTGTCTTCCCAATCAGAGAGGCTTCAGGGATCGAACAAGGAGACTGCGATGAAGATCTTGTACGCAAAACTTGCGCAGTTCAAGCGAGAAGAGAATAAAAAGGAGTTAAAGGAGATAAAAGGCGCCAGGGTATCGGCTTCTTGGGGTAATCAGATAAGATCCTATGTCCTGCATCCGTACAAAATGGTAAAAGATTTAAGGACCGACGTGGAGACAGCGGACGCAAATAAGGTTTTGGACGGAGACTTGGAGGAGTTTATCGAAGCGGAAATAAAGATGGAAAATAAATGATAAAATTCAAAAACGTTTCAAAATCATATTCTCCAACAGCAACGGTCTTAAACGACGTTTCTTTTGAGATAAAGGCGGGGGAGTTCGTTTCAATAGTCGGGAAGTCCGGTGCTGGAAAGACTACTCTTATTCGTCTACTTTTGGGCCTTGAGGAGCCGACTTCTGGCGAGATCACGTTTAACGAAACCAATATTTTTCACACTAAGCGTTCTCAGCTCCAAAAGTTAAGACAAAAAATCGGTGTCGTTTACCAGGACTATAAGCTCCTGGAGAATAAAACAGTTTTTGAAAATGTCGCCTATGTCATGGCAGTCACGGGAGAAGAGGATGAAAAGATCGAAAAGGAAGTTTCAAAAATATTAGAAATTACGGGACTTTCAGAAAAGCGCAATAATTTTCCAAGCGAGCTTTCAGGTGGCGAGCAGCAAAGAGTCGCTGTGGCGAGAGCCGCAGTGAATCAGCCCGATGTGGTTATCGCCGATGAACCGACAGGGAATCTTGACCCATATAATACATATGAAGTTGTGGATCTTCTTAAGAAGATTAACGCCTTAGGGAAAACCGTTATCTTGGCGAGCCACGATAAGGAGGTAATTAATAAACTTGGCAAAAGGGTAATAACCCTAGAGGACGGAAAGATTATGCGTGACGAGGAAGCGGGGAAGTTCATCTTATAAGTAATTTCAACAAATAAAATATGATTACTGAGTTTAAGAGAGTTATAAAATTCGCTTGGAAGGATTTTTCAAGAAACGGTGCGAACAACTTCGCCGCGATCTTTGTTTTGGTTATACCAATTCTCCTTGCAACCTCCCTTCTCTTATTCCAAGGAATCTCAGAATCGGTAATCAGCCAGATCGAGGAGAAGATAGATATTACCGCATATTTTAAAGATGGAGCGACCGAAGAAGATATACTTAACGTTAAAGACGAGCTTCTTAAATTATCTACCGAGATAAAGGACGTCCAATATATTTCAAAAGAGGAGGCCTTAAACCAATTTAAGGCAAGGCACGAAGATGACCCGGATTTTGCCAAGGCTTTAGATGAAATAGGGGGAAATCCATTTCAGGCCTCTTTAAATATTAAGACAGAAGATCCGTTGCAGTACGAGAAAGTTACCAGCTTCTTAACTGCCGGGCCATTCTCGCAGTTTATCGAGAAAGTTGATTATTCTCAGAAAAAAGACACAATCGACAGGATATATGGGTTGATATCTAATATAAACAGATTTGGGCTAATTTTAAGCATAGTATTGTTTTTAATAGCAATACTGGTAGTATTAAATACTATAAAACTAGCAATCGACAGTTCCCGCGACGAAATTACTGCTATGAAGCTGGTAGGAGCGCAAGATTGGTTTATCCGTGGACCGTTTATAGTCCAGGGGGCTATCTGCGGCTTTGCGGCATTCTTTATTTGTTTGGTCGCTTCCGGGTTGGCCGTATATTTCCTATCGCCGAACGTTGAGACGCTGGTTCCTGGGTTTGATATTTTCAATTACTTTTTAACTAACTTCTGGATTATATTGTCGGCTCAGGCACTCTTTGGAATCGTTCTTGGAGCGCTGGCCAGCTTTATACTCGTCAGAAGCTATCTGAAAGTATAATACTTTGCGGGATCGTCTAATGGTAGGACACATCCCTCTGGAGGATGGTATCTTGGTTCGAGTCCAAGTCCCGCAACACGATTGACGGAGGCCAGTTTAAATAATAGAATAGCTTTATTTATGGGCGCGTAGTTCAGTGGTAGAACGCTATCCTGATAAGATAGAGGTCGAAGGTCCGATTCCTTCCGCGCCCACACCCAAAATGCCGAGGTATTGCCTCGGTTTTTTAATTGACGAAATGATATTTTGATGTTATTTTATAGACGGTTCTTAACAAGGAGAAGGACATGGAAAAGGTGAAGATTTTCTCGGGTCACATTCCTCAACTGGAAGCCGACGTGAACGCCTGGCTCACCAGGAACAAAGAGGTCAGGGTAACCGAGCGACTGATGTCAGTGGCCAAGGAGCCCCCAGGCGCCGTCAGCACTGGATCACTCATCACCATCGCAATCTTCTTCGTCTAGAAGAAATCTATGCCTGCCCCAAAGGTCCTGTACTTCGGTATTCGGACTTTTTTATTGCAGAGTTTTTTGACCCACGCATGTGTGGTAAAATAAAAATATGAGGAAGGAGACGATAATACTTATTCTTATAATAATCATTGGGTGCGGCTTTTTTGTTTATGTTTATTTTTCCCGGGATTCCGGGTTAGATACCTGCAAAGAAATCCCTGATTCCACGGATAAAGATTGGTGCTATTTTAATTATGCCAGCATTCGTGGCGAAGTTTCTATCTGCGATAATGTGCAGGAAGCGGATACCCGGGGAAGGTGCCTGGGCAATATTGCAAATAAGAGCAATAATAGCTCTATATGCGATATCATAGTCGACCCGTTAGTGAAGAACGCCTGCGTTGATGTATATGTCAACGGCGGGTATAGGTAGAAAGTCGCCTTTTTAACCTTTTATTGGTAGAATAATACAATGATAAAATTAAAACCCTATCATCAGAGCCCGGGATACTGCGGTCCAGCATCACTAAAAATGGTGATGGACTATTTTGGCGTGTCTGCGGCTGAGAAAGAATTGGGAATACTGTCTGGAACTCCCCCGGTAGAGGCTCCCGAAAGTACGACGATCGAGGGAATGGCCAAGGCGGCAAAGCATTTTGGTTTTAGGGTATTTGTTAAGAAGTATTCTACAATTCAGGATCTAACATATTTTACAGAAAATAATATCCCAGTAATTATCAGGTGGTTTTCTGGCTACTGGGGCCATTATTCCGTGGCAGTCGATATTACTGAAAAGGAAATAGTTATGGTAGACCCTGAAGTGAAGAATTTCCTCATTTATGTAAAGAATAGCAAGATGCGCCTTGGGAGGTTCATGCATTTGTGGTTCGACTATGAGGGGGAGGTAATAAAAAAGACAAAAGATGTAATGGTCAGACCAATGATGGTAATAATCCCAAAGGGAAGCGATTTTAAGATGAGTAAGTCGATAAAAATGGTCGAAGTATAGTTTTCTCCGCGTAAAATGGCCACCATTTATTGGTGGTTTTTTATTTGACAAAAGAGGCGATTTTGGTAGAAATAAGTATCAAATTGTACCTTAAAATCAAGAAAGGAACAGATACATGATTGACCTTTCAGTGAATATAGCAGGTGTTGTATTGAAAAACCCCGTGATGCCGGCCTCCGGCACTTTCGGTTACGGCGAGGAGTTCGCCGACTTTATGGATTTGTCTCGGCTTGGCGCAGCTGTTACGAAGGGCACAACGGTCCTTCCGCGGCAGGGAAACGCCCAGCCAAGATTCGTGGAGACGAGAGCCGGGATGATTAATTTCATCGGGCTCCAAAACCCAGGGTCTGAAGCAGTTATAAACGAAAAGATTCCGTTTCTACGGCGTTTCGGCATCCCGATCATCGTAAATATATCCGGGACTACGGTCCAGGAGTATGTGCAGATGGCTCGGGCGTTCGATAAGGTGCCGGGGATTTCAGCTCTTGAAGTTAATATCTCTTGCCCCAACATAAAGGCAGGGGGAGTAACTTTTGGGCAGGACCCAGAATTGGCGAGCGAAGTTGTCGGTTTGGTTCGAGCCGAAACAACGCTTGCCTTGATTGCAAAACTGACTCCTAATGTAACAAACGTCGTTCCAATCGCTCAGGCAGTAATAAAAGCAGGAGCTGGCGCCCTTTCTTTGGTGAATACCTTCAAGGCAAGGGCCCGGATTGGGAGCGGTCCCAATAAGGGATCTTGGATTGAAGGCGGGCTGTCCGGCCCCTGCATTATGCCGATTGCGCTAAGGATCGTCTCTGATTTGGCTAAGGCCAAGCTCGGAGTTCCTATTATCGGAATGGGCGGAATAAGTTGTCTCCAAGACGCTTTGGATTTTTTTGAGAGCGGAGCCGATGCAATTCAAATCGGCACTGCAAACTTCGTCGACCCGACGATTATGATTCAAATAATCGAAGAGTTGGAAAGATATCTTCAGAGAAAAGGATTTGTTAGTTTTACAGAGTGGCTTAAGAAAATCAGGGCATAGCCCAGAAGGAGCAATATGCTAGCGAAAGACAGGATCATCGTTGCTCTTGACGTTGACGATCCCGAGAAGGCGATCGCAATCGTCGAGCAACTATCCGAACACGTCGGATTTTTCAAAATCGGCTTGCAGTTAATCTACGCGATCTTCGCTGGATTGATTGCCAGTCCGACTGGCGAACTTGCCGAAAGCAATTTGCGGATTGCCCGAAGGCTCTTTACTCTTCTTAAGGGAAAGCTTTTCCTCGACGGAAAGCTCCACGATATCCCGAATACCACCGGCGGCTCCTCAATCGAGGTTGTGAGGCTGCAGCCTGCGATGTTCAATCTCCATGCCTCCGCCGATGTCGATGCAATGATGGATGCGGTGGCGCGAAAAGGCAACAGCAAGGTGCTGGCCGTTACTGTTTTGACTTCTTTGGGCGAAGACGTTGCCCACCTTATCTACGGCGCTCCGACTAAGGCAAAGGTCTTGGAGTTTGCGCGCAACGCAAAGCTTGCTGGAGTCGACGGACTCGTCTGCTCTCCGCAGGAGCTGACTCTTTTGAAGAGCCGCAGGGAACTGAAGGGCTTAGTGCTCGTCACCCCCGGAATCCGCCTCGCTGGCGACTCCAAGGATGATCAGGCCCGAATTGATACCCCGGGAAACGCCATCAAGTCCGGCGCCGACTATCTTGTGATCGGCCGATCCATTACCAAGCCCGACAAGGGAACTATGGTTGAGGCCGCACAGCGCGCTGCTGCGGATATCGATGCGGCCTTGGCGGTGAAGGCGTGAAGAGAATCACAACCTTGGCGGAGTTGAAGGGATTAGATCCGCGGGATTTTGATAACATCGTCCTGTCTCAGGAGGATATCCTCGGCTGGCTTGCGCTCACCGAGGCCGGCTGGATGCACAGCGGTAATCCGGCCATGCCGCACGTGGAACTGACGTCAGGGCTTTGCAGCAGCGGATTCTTTTTTTGTCGCAAGCTCCTGCGCTATCCTAACATCACTGAAATTCTAGCCATTCAGTTGGCAAAGAAAATGGAAGAGATCCTTCCGGCATTCGACGCTGTTGTCGGATCTCCTTATTCCTCCATCACCCTCTCCTACGAGGTCGCAAAGTACTTCAAGGTGCCTCATGGCATTCCCGAGAAGGACCCGAGCGATCCGAAGGGAAAGAGGATGGTTTGGAAAGAAGAATTTCCGGCCGGGACCCGCGTTCTTCGAATCGAAGAGCTCGTCACCACGGCCAGCAGTACGCAAGAAATTGCGCGCGCTATTTTGGAAAAAAATCCGCACCCAGTTTTAATTCTGCCGATGGTCGGAGTATTGGTACACCGACCGCCCCAGATTCCGGCAGATTACTGGAACATGCAGATGGTGTCTCTGGTCGAAAAAGAAATCTGGGCTGTTCCTCAAGAAAAATGCGATCTCTGCGCGCAGGGTTCCAAACGAGTTAAGCCTAAGCTAATCTGGGCTCAGCTCGTCGGCCATCAGTAGGGATTTATATAAAAAAACAACCGCTTTTGCATAGCGGTTTTTTTACTGGTTTATAATTCTTTTTGCGTCGGCGTAACGCTGGCAATAGCAGTGAATGCTTTTCGAAAGGTAGTAGAGCGTTACGATAATCAGTGCGTTGATCGGGTAGATGCAGTACTGCATCACGCGCGTCCCGCCGTATTCGTCGAAGGAAAGGGGGATCATCCAGAAAATCAGGACGAAGAATTGGATGAACATCTTGATCCTGCCGTTCTGATTTGCGTAGATGCTGACCTTCTTTGCCAGCGAGGCGAACATGAGACACAATTGGAAGAGCTCCATCGTAGCTTCGGCTATAACGAGTAGCTGAGTTGCAAAGGCCAGGGCAAAATATTGTCCGTAGTTCTCGTCGTTGTAGCAAAAAGCCAGAACGATGAGCACTGAGCAGACGAAAATCTTGTCGCGGACTCTGTCGAGCGATCCGCCGAAGACGCTTTTGCAGTTAAAATATCTTGCAGCCTTCCCGTCCAAAAAGTCGGTCAATCCGATGAATGCCGAGAAGACGAAGATAAGCCAAAGCTTCTTTGGGTTTTCGACTATAATTATCACCAGCCAAATGCTAAGAATTATGCCAACGATTGTAATCAGGTTGGCTATGTTTTTAAAGAACGTTTTCTTAATGATTTCAACCATATCCGTCCCTTTCATTAAGATAGTATCGAATGTCAGATTATATCACATTGTTTTATTTATCGCCAGTATTTTTTTAAATCCTTGATTTTTTAAAAGCGAAGGGTAAACTAAAGCTAATGAATAAGAAGAAATTGAGGAAAGTTAAAGCTGCTAAGACTAAAATAAAGAAGGCTTCCAAAAAGGCCAAGCTTGTTGTTAAGGTAAAAAAGCAGGTGAAAAAAATAAAGAAGGCCGTTAAGAAAAAGCCAGTTCTTCAGGCCCAAGGGTTGGACTTTTCTGCAAACTCAATTTTTAGACCAAAGATTAGGGTCATCGGGGTCGGTGGCGGAGGAGGATCAATTGTTTCTGAAATAGGGAGGTCTTTGGAGAAGGCAAGCTTTATTATCGCAGATACTGACATACGAGCCATTAAGAAAAAATCTGGAATCAAGTATTTCTACTTCGGGGAAGAGGTTACCCATGGGTTGGGAACTGGAATGAACCCGGATTTAGCCCGCACGGCTGCCGAAAAGGAAAAGGACAGGATTACAAAACTTCTGGAGGGACAGGATATCATTATTTTAGTTGCGTCGTTGGGCGGGGGACTAGGTTCTGGAGCTGCTCCGATATTTGCCGAGTTAAGCAGGAACCTCGGGAATGTTACTCTTGGCATCTTCACGTTGCCTTTTAAGTTTGAGGGAGATAAAAAAACTAAGATCAGTAAAAAATCAGTAGAGGCTTTAAGAGAGCATTTGAATGCTCTCATCACTATTTCTAACGAAAGGATTTTTAAGGTCGCAGATGAGAAGACGTCTATAACCGAAGCCTTCTCTTTGGTGAACAAAAACCTGATAGAATCTTTAGAGAGCTTAATCGACCTTATATATAATCCTGGATTAATAAACATCGATTTTGCCGACGTTAGGGCGATCTTGAAAGGAAAGGGCATGATGGCGTTTTTAAACACCGCTGAATCTTCAGGAAAGAACAGAGCCGATGAAGTAATAGAGAGGATTCTCTCCAATCCTTTGTTTAGTTCAAATATAAAAGCAGAGAAGATGCTTTTTAATATCTCGGGAGGTGATAACCTCAGCATGATCGAGGTTGACCGGATCAGTCGAGCGATCTCAGAGCTTAACCCGAAGGCAAAAATAATATTCGGCATATCGAAGAATCCAAAAGCTAAAGGAAAGATTAAGACAACCTTGCTTGTCACCGGGCCGTCCTACATCCAAGAGGCTGAAGCTCCGATTAAAGTATTCCCTGTAAAAAAAGAGGAGCCCAAAAAGGAAGAGCCAAAGAAAATTGAAGTCGCGGTGAAGTTAGAAAAACCAGCGCCAAAAGAAAAGAAGATTGAGGTCCCTAAGAAAAAGAAGCCCGCAAAGAGGCATGTTGTTAAAATTCCAGCGCCGAAGACCTCTGTGCCGATTATCGTCGGAGCCTCAGTTAACAAAGAAGCTTCAAAAAAGGAGATGGTCCGGAGGAGTGCCATGGAAGTTCGGAAAGCTCAGGAGGCAGAGGAGCTAAAAAGGCTAGACCAGGAGTCCGAGTGGGAAATCCCCGCGTTTTTAAGGAAAATGAGGTACAAAGCTTAATTAATATTTTTAACTAAAAGATGGCAAACGAAATTAAAAAAGCAATAATTCCCGTGGGTGGGTTGGGGACAAGGTTCCTGCCGCTTTCCAAGGTTATACCAAAAGAGTTTTTTCCTCTAGTTGATAAGCCAGTCATCCAATATATTGTAGAAGAAGCTAAGAAGTCCGGGATTAAGGAAATAATATTTGTGATCAGCCCTGCGCAGAAGATGATTATGAATTATGTTAAGCCAGCGAAAGAACTGGAGAAGATTTTAGCTAAAAGGAAAAAGGACGATCTTCTAAAAGAGCTCAGAGAATTTGAAGACGTTCTGGACGGATTAAAAATTAATTTTGCGGTTCAAAGAGAGCCGAAAGGGGATGGGCACGCAATCCTGCAAGCCGCAAAGTTTATCGGTGACGAGCCAGTAGCGGTCCTTTTTTCTGACGATGTTGTTGATAGTGATGTCCCTGCAATATCCCAATTAATGGACATATATAAAACTTGCGGAACGCCGGTTATGGCGCTAAAGAGTTTGCCGAAAGAAAAGCTGCCGGCATATGGCGTTGTCGGTAACGAGAAGATTGCTAATCGTCTTTACAAAGTTAAGAAAATAATTGAGAAGCCTACGCTCGAAGAGGCCCCGTCTGATTTGGTTGTTGTCGGAAAATATGTTTTAACCCCAGAAGTTTTTAAGTATTTAAAGAAAGCAAAACCAACAAAGAAAGGAGAAATAATACTTGCTGAAGTTTTCGATAAGATGTTACTTGATGGGAAAATAATCTACGGCTACGAATTTAAGGGAGAGTGGTTGGAGTGTGGCGATAAAAGGAAATGGTTAAAATCATTTTTATATTTTGCGATGAAAGATCCGCGATACGGAGCGGAATTGAAAAGTTATTTAAAAGAAATTAAGTAGAGTATTGAAGGCGCCAGTTGGCGCTTTTTTGTTTCTAATTTTTTTGTGCAAGAAAAAAGCCCCGTGAGACTTTTTCGTTGTTTGTCTTGGGGGCCTCTATGGTATCGAATCTGCAGATGATTACCTGCTTTTTTTGCTGTGTTAGAGCTTGTTGCAGTGCTTCTCGTGTGAGATCTCTTTTTTTGTTTTGTTCGCGTTCGTCTCGTTGCCGAGGCGTTTAGAGGCATAAGTCACATCGACTCGTTTATTTAGCATCAGCAGATGCTAATCGGACTAGGTGTCCAAGCTTGAGTTGAGTGACTATTGCGTCGGTTTATTTTGCGAAGAAGCGTGTGTTATTTGGAGAAGCAGTCATTTGAAGACTCGATTTGTTTTTGTTTTTAAGGTGCTGCGAAGAAGGGTATGTCCTTTCTTCAACTTAATTATATGCGGTTGCGCAAATGCGATCAATATCGATTTATGCACAGGGCAATAATGAAACAAAATAACGGTTGAAAAGTTGAATTTTCGGCTCAAATTGTGACTATTGCAACCATTATTGTATGGCGTACAATAGATATAATCATTATGGGAAATAAAAGCAGGGTTTCAGTTTCGTTAAAACTAGCCGTCAGTATAATTTTCTGCCAAGCAATCGGAGGCATCGGAGCCTTTTTTACGATACCCGCGATTGATACCTGGTATAAGTTTCTAAAAAAGCCCATGTTTACGCCACCGGACTGGGTCTTTATGCCCGTCTGGATATTTTTGTTTTTATTAATGGGTGTGGCGATGTTTATTGTTTGGGCGAAGCCCACCGCAGAAGACAAAACTCCAGCTGCGGTTACCTTCGTGATCCAGGCTGGTCTTAATAGTATTTGGCCGATTTTATTTTTCTCTTTTCATTCGCCCCTAGCCGCTTTGATTGAGATCATGGCGTTGTGGATCATGGTTATATTTAATGCGTTCGTGTTTTGGAAAGTTTCAAAGACCGCCGGTTATCTATTGATTCCGTACGTTGTCTGGATTACTTTTGCTGGGATCATTAACGCATACGTTTTGGTGTTGAATTAAAAATAAAAAAAATGAGCAAAGAAAAAGATTTTCAAAAATTACTTAAAAACGAAAAAAGGTTATCTAAGGCCCCTCAATCAAAACAAGTAAAAAGATTTTGGGGAAATGCAACGCGCTTCGAGCATTCAAACGTGAGCGGGAAAAAATCGAAATAATATGTCTATAATACTTTTAACTTCGGCGGGGATGAACGTTAAAGAAGAAATAATAAAAATTCTTCCAAAGCCGGCAAACAAGATTAAGGTTGCTCACATTATAACCGCCAAGAATCCCAGACTCGAAGAAAATCCTGACTACGTAGTGAAAGATAGGAAGGCGATGGAGGCCCTTGGTTTTAATGTGGAAGACATTGATATAAAAGGGAAGACTGAAAAAGATTTAAGAAAAATATTGGCGGGCAAGGACGTAATCTATGTTCAGGGCGGTAATACTTTTTACTTATTAAAATACATACGCGAGAGCGGGTTTGATAAAGTTATAAAAGATTTAATAAATAAAGGGGTAATATACATCGGGGTGAGCGCGGGATCGATTGTCGCCGGTCCGACCATCGAAACCGCGGGCTGGAAACATGTCGACCGCAATGAAGTTGGGTTAAAAGATTTGACTGGGATGAACCTCGTGCCGTTTAATGTTTTTGTCCATTATGGGCCAGAGCATACGGGAACCGTCGGCGAGGAATTAAAAAAAACAAAATATCCTTTGCATATTTTAAACGATAGCCAAGCCATTTTAATTAAGGACGGGAAAGTTGAAATCGTGGGGGAGGGGAAAGAGGCCGTAATTTAAAAGAAAAAAGATGTCTAAAAGTTTATATTTATTTGTCGCCGTCGCCTTATTCCTGAGTTTAGCCGGGAATGCCTGCGCATATATCCCAAGGATTGTAAGCGGAGATAAGGTTTTGGTTTTGAGTCCTGAGCCGTCGCAGACATTCTACGGAGAGCTTAAGGGCCAAGCAGCTGAGTTTGATATTTCTTCTGCTTCGCAATTTAATCTCTTTGTAAATATAATGGTTCCCAAGTCTTCAAATCCAGACGGAAGATATGCGGTCAATATTTTCCAAGTAAGAGATGGGAAGGATGAGCTGATTTCCTTTCTTGATCCAGGTTCGCTTATATGGCAGGAGATATGGGAGGGCAACGGAAGAGATCTTTATTTTAAGGGACCTGAGTTTGATCGTCAGTTGGAGCCAGGCGACTATAAGATCGTAGTTACGGGAAACAATAATCAGGGACAGTATGCTTTGGTCATCGGCAAGAACCAAGCGATCCCTTTTGACGAGATTTGGAAGATGTACTACGTGCTCCCCTTATTAAAGATTAATTATTTTCACAGCTCAGTCTTTGAGTTTCTAAAAACTCCCTTTGTCCTGCTTGGAGCCATGGCGGTGGTCGTAGTATTCTTATTCATCGATATAATATTTTATCTCATTGGAAAAGCAATTAAAAAAACAAAGCCAAAAAGCATTCTCGATTAATATTAATAGTTCTCGCCCAGCAGCGAGAAAAAATATGAGGATCTTTGTCGAGGCAAAGCCTAAGGCAAAAGAGAGTCGTATTGAGAAGATAGATGATACCCATTTTAAAGTTTGGGTAAAGGAACCTCCTGAGGCAGGCAAGGCGAATATGGCAGTCATTAAAGTATTAACCGAATACTTTAATATCGGCTGGTCAGATATTCTGCTTCTCTCTGGCGCCACATCGCGAAGGAAGGTTTTCGAAATAGATTGGCATGAATTCTAGAGATATCTTAAAAGAACTTAAATCTAAAGCTAACCCCAGGAACGTGGAGGGCATGGCGCGCTTTGGGATAAGCAAGAAGGGAACTCTGGGGGTGGCGATCCCGGATATAAGGCGGATCGCAAAAAGGATCGGTAAAAACCACGGGCTTTCAAAGGAGCTTTGGGTCTCAGGGATTCACGAGGCAAGGATTCTCGCAGGGCTTATAGCGGATCCCGCGTTGATGTCTGAAAGGCAGATGGGTAAATGGGCGCAAGATTTTGATTCGTGGGATGTGTGCGATCAGGTGTCATGCAATCTATTTGATAAGACTAAGTTTGCATATAAAAAGGTTTTTGAGTGGGCTCGGCGTAGGGAGGAGTTTGTTAAAAGAACCGCTTTCACTCTTATAGCTTGCCTTGCGTCGCACGACAGAACTGCTAAGGACGAGAAGTTCCTGAAATTCTTTCCATTGATTAAAGCCGCTGCAATTGACGAAAGAAATTTTGTTAAAAAAGCAGTTAATTGGGCCCTGCGCGGAATCGGTAAAAGAAATATTGCTTTAAATAAAGCCGCTATAAAGCTGGCAAGGCTGATGCTTGCTAGCCCGCGCGCAAAAACTTCAAAATCACTGAGGTGGGTGGCTGCGGGCGCGCTGTCTGAGCTTGAAAGCCAGGCTGTGCAAAAAAGGTTGCGCTCAAGGGCCACGGGTAAGGTATAATAATGTAATTTATTGATAATAGATAAAGGTCGACTAAATTTTTTAATTATTAAAGTCTTACATAATAATTATGATGAAACCTTTAGACGTTATTACCTTTATCCTGCTGATCGTTGGCGGGTTAAATTGGGGATTAGTTGGATTCTTTGATTATAACTTAGTCACTATGATTTTTGGCGAGGCGACTACTGCCACTAGCGTAATCTATGATTTAGTGGGTGTGTCCGCCTTGTATATCCTATGGATGAAGCTGACTATGGGAAAGATGGATATGGGGATGAAAAAATAGTAGTTAGTTTGGGAACACCAGCTAAGTGGTGTTCTCTATATTAATTAATATTTAAATTAAATGGCACAGGAAATAAAAAAAAGGCCGAGGGTCGGAGTCGGGGTGATGGTTTTAAAAGACGGTAAGGTGCTTTTGGGGCACAGGCATCCGGATCCGGAGATGGCGCGTAGCGCTCTGCACGGAGAGGGAACTTGGACGATGCCTGGAGGAAGTCTGGAATTTCAGGAAGAGCTGGAGGACGCAGCATGCAGAGAAGTAAAAGAAGAAACTGGGATGGATATTGATAAATCAAAGCTAAGGGTAATAAGTATTGGAAACGAAATAGTTCCTGACAACCACTTTGTAACCATCGGTTATTTATACGAGAACCCGGATGGGGAGCCGGAGGTAATGGAGCCGGACCAGATAACAGAATGGGAATGGTTCAGTCTTGATAAGCTGCCGAGTCCAATTTTTCCGCCAAGCGAGAAGCTCATCGCCGCTTATAGAAAGAAGTAGAAACAAAAGAATCGCCTAAGGGGCGATTTTTGTTATTGACAAAACCAAGAGACAGGAGAAATATAAACTCAGGTGCACTTTTACAACCTTTTTAGAAGGAGGAACGATGAGTGCCTTAACTTTTGAAAAGAAAAGAGATTTGTTATTCGCCCTCGAGAAAGTAGTCGCGGAAGTCGGCCAGGCAATCCTCGGCCATCAGGGATCAAAGATCTTTGATACTGGAGATTACAAGGGCCACGACTCTTCAAGTATAGATACCTTTGCCCGCGAGCAGATGCAGGCGGCGCTGGATCGCCATGCTCCGGAAGTCGAAGGAACGATTCGTTTTGAATTAAAGCCAATTGTTAAGTCTTTTATCGAAGCTGAAACTCACGACCCGCTTGTCCTTATCATCGACGAAATTGAGGGAACGACTAATACCAAGCGCTGCTTGGCATCGTCACTCGGGCACAGACCCCAAGCCCTCATTTCAGTGGCCCTAAGCACTAGCGAGAGCCTACGAGACCTGGTTATCGGGGTTGTATACACCCTTGACCAAGGAGAAGTATTTTCCGCCCTCAGGGTCTCGGAAGACCATTTCTTGGCTTTCAGAGACCAGAAGATTATAGTCCCATCAACCGTAATAACCTCACGTGGCGACAGTCGCAAGAGGATCCTGGTTATCGGTTATTCAAATAGCTACCGCATAAAAAAAGGCGAGCTTGAGCAGGCGCTTTATGATAAGGGTTTGAAGGTCTACGATGGCTGCCGCGCTTCTGGCATGGATACGATTAATCTAATTCGTAACGGCACCGACGCATACGTCGACCTTAGAACATTTTGGTCAACCAAAAACCAAAAAGGTCATGAACAAGAAGCCATGCTTCAGGTTTATGACATCGCTGGCGTCATTCCTATCGCCGAGGGGTGCGGCATGAAAGTAACCGATGCTGAAGGGAAGTCCTGGCAGGAGTATAACTTGGAGAGCAGTATCCCCTTGGTTATCGCTCGGCCGGATATCCATCAGTTGATTCTAGACACAATCCGTCCGCTGGTCGACCGATGGAAGCAGGGCTGAAGGAGCAGTTATGCAACAAGCGCCTTGGCGCTATGGGAATATTGGTAGGAAGCTACCAAGGCAGAAGGAGAAGAATGTGTTCCATTTTCGTTGCTTAAAGAAGCGTTGCCGTCTGAAGAAGAGGAAAGTCAGGGAATTCTGTATGAGGCAAAACGGCCATAAGGGCTGTAAGAATCTAAAACGGATAGTCATCCGCTAATTTCATCGCTTAAAGGGCTTGAGAAATCAAGCCTTTTTATTTTGACGCAATGGGAGTAATGTGGTATAAAATTAATGATCATGGAACCTTAACATTCGTATGGAAAGGAGAAATTAGTGAAGGACGACCGCGCCAAATGGATGGCCTTTTCCGGAATAGTCTGTGTGGCCGCCATTATTACTGTGCTCTCAGTCATTAAGGAAGAGAGCGCAAAAGAAAAAGTCCCGGAGAATCTTCCGGTTCTCGTCTGGCTGGAAAAGAGCAAGGCAGACCAAGGTGGTTTTCTAAGCTTTTGCGTCTCCGACCGCTGGGACTACCAACGGGCTGTATTCTACGATGAGGCCTATGACGGCACTCTTAACTATGTCGATGCCATCGGCAAAGATAAGGTTCATAGAATCTACTGCTACGATGGGCGCATGCACCTAACACTAGAATGCGTATACTGTACTGCCGATGAATGGCAGGTGTGGCTGGATCGCTTCAAGGAGGTCCGCGAAGAATCTCTTAAGCCGCCGAAGTTTGGCGGATAGAACTTTCTACAACAAAAAAATCGCCTAACAAGCGATTTTTATATTACAATTTCATTTTATGCCTCAACCGGCTGTTCTTGGTCGCCGATTTTTGTAATGTGCCCTTCCATGCACTTAAATGTACCGTCTTCATCAATTGAAAAAGTTTCTCCTCCGCAAATATCGCATGGAGGACCAACTCCTCCGTGGTTTCGTAAATATTCTGCAGTTATGCTCCAGAAAGCCATGCTTGCTCCTTTCCTTTTATCAAAGGGCGATTTTCTTATCGTATCACTTAGCAATTATTTGTCTATGCCCATATTGCATTTTTTTCGAAAGGAGCTAGTGTAAAATATACGTATTTTAGAGTACCTTAACAACAAGAAGCGGAGGTGCATAGTGCCAAAATTGATCGGCGTACTATCCGACACGCATGAGGACGTAGGCAACGCCCTGTGCCACATCGTGCGCATTTTCAAAGGCTTGGGAGTCGTCGGAATTGTTCACTGCGGTGACATTCACCGGAAGCATTTGGATCCAAAGCTGTTTAATAGCCTGCCGGTCATCTGTGCCCTCACAGAGGAGCAGGCCAACGATCCTGCTTTCACGACTCCTCCTGATGGATGGGTTTTCACAACTCCGGCTGACAGAATAAAAACTTTTTGCGACGTGAAGATGTACGTCGGCCACAAAAAGTCATTTGAATTCCTAACGGGTTCGGAGGCCAAGCTCGCGCAGGCCATTGCTGAGATTCGAAAAAATCATGACGGCGTTGACTGGCTGTTCGCCGGCCACACTCACCATCAAATCTGCGATCAGGGAAGGCTCATCACTTTTGTTAACCCTGGCGCGGTTGAAGCCTCTTTCGACGGCTATGAGTATGCAGTTATAGACCTGGACACCGGCAAGATAGTTTTTAGCCGGATCCCCAAGGTCAAGCCCGTAATAAGCCAATTTCATGTTGGCGTTATCTCTGATAGCTTAAACGTCTCCGACCTGATCTCCACTTTTTGGAGCAATCTTGCCGCGGCGATGCGCGCCCAAAAGGTGAGGGCCATAATCCATTGTGGCAACATATCGCTAAAGGACATCGGGAGGGCAGAGCTTTCTGAATTCCAGGTCTATTTTAACCTAAGGAGCGACCAATCGTACAATCGGCCCTTGCCGGAGAACTGGCATTTGATCCCGCAAAACAACCCGGTGGTTGAGATTGAGGGATACAAATTCTATGTCCGGTTGGATTTTGGGGCGGATATTTCTAACCAATCAGAGGTTCAGCTCGACAGTATCGCGCGGGACCTTTTAAAGAAGCACCCGGAAATCTCTTTTGTCCTTTGCGGATTCAGCCGTTCGGCGTTCCTTGAAGAAGGGCAGTTGGTTCGGATCATCAATCCAGGCAATGTCGTATCCGACCAGAATTTTGCAGTCATCGGCTTGCCAGTGGCAGAAATAACACTCGACCACATTCCCGTTCTTCCGCTTCCGCAAATCGAGTAATAGAAAATAACAGCGCTTTCTTTCGAAAGCGCTTTTTTGCTCTTTCTTGCGTTATTTAGTAAAATACTATAATTAACTGCAATACAACAATATGTACGATTTACTTATTATCGGCGGCGGAGCTGGCGGGATTACTGCCGGGATATATGCTAGCCGTCAGAAATTAAAAACCTTAATCATTACTAAGGCCTACGGCGGACAAATGGCAAACAAAGCGACCGAGGTCTGCAATTACCCGGGTTTTCCAAGGATTGGAGGTCAGGAGCTGATCCAGAAATTCGTCGACCACTTAAGGGCGCAAGAGTTTGTTGAAACTAAAATCGGGCAGGTGATAAAAATAAAAAAAGAGAAGGATTTTTTTACTGTAATGACAGAGGAGAAGGAGGAGATATCCGCGAAGGCGGTTCTTCTGGCAACCGGCGCTGATCCAAGAGCCCTAGAAGTTCCCGGTGAAAAGGAGTTCATCGGAAAGGGCGTAAGCTACTGCGTTACATGCGACGGTCCGCTTTTTAGAAATAAGAACGTGGCAATAGCAGGCGGAGGAAATGCTGGATTTGAAGCAGCTATCTTTTTAACTAACTACGCAAAGAAAATATATATCCTCGAGTACGGAGACCAGGTAAAAGCGGATGCGCAGAATCAGCAGGAGATAAAGGAGTCAAAGGATGTTGAGGTGATAACCAATGCCGAGGTCAAGGAGATTAAGGGCAAGATGCTAGTCGATTCCTTGGTTTATCTTGATCTAAAACAAAAGAAGATAAAGGAATTAGATGTTCAGGGAGTTTTTATCGAGATAGGATCAATGCCAGCTACGTCTTTGGTAAAAGACCTGGTTGATTTTAACGAGCGAGACGAGATTAAGGTTGATTTTGAAACCTTCCAAACTAAAACCCCCGGTCTTTTTGCGGCTGGAGACGTAAATGTCGGCAAGTATAAGCAGATTGTCACTGCAGCCGGAGAAGGGTGTAAAGCCGCTTTAGCCGCGTACGAATATATTAAAAAGCAGAAGAAATGATCAAAATTAAGAATATAAAAGCAAAGGAGATCGCGGATTCCCGAGGAAACCCGACTATTGAAGTCGAAATCGAGACTAGCAAGGGAAAATTTTTTGGCGCGGCTCCTTCCGGGGCCTCGACTGGAAAAAATGAAGCGCTCGAGCTAAGGGATCAAGACGGCAAAGGAGTTAAGAAAGCGATTTCGAATATAAAGAAGATAATCGCCCCAGCTCTGAAGGGAAAAGAATTCTCAGGACAGAGAGAAGTCGACGATATTTTAATCGGGCTAGACGGGACAGAAAATAAGTCGCGTTTGGGGGCAAATGCCATCCTGCCTGTTTCGATCGCATCTTGCCGCGCGCTTGCAGCGAGCGAGAAGATGCCGCTTTTCCTCTATATTGCCAATGTATATGGAGAGAAGAATATTTCTCGAATGCCATTTCCTTGCTTCAATATTCTAGAGGGCGGGGCTCACGCAGTAAACGATTTAGATATACAGGAGTTTATGGTTATACCTCAAAAAAAGAGCTTCGGGGAGAATTTTAAAGTAGCCAGCGATGTCTACCAGGCACTAAACAATATCTTGATAAAGAACTTCGGCGCCGAGAACGTCGGGCATGGAGACGAAGGGGGTTTTTCTGCCCCGATCTCTTCAACGGAGAAAGCTCTTTTGATTTTAAACAAATCAATTGAAGGAAATGCAGATGTGAAATTTGGGCTAGATGCAGCTGCGACGCAATTTTATAAAGAAGATAGGTACAATTTAGATAAGCAGGCGCTGACAAGAGAGGGGTTGGTAGATTTTTATAAAGAGATAATTTCAAGATTTCCAATTATCTTTATTGAAGATCCATTTGCCGAGGACGACTGGGTTGGGTTTGAAGCACTTAGGATACAAACAGAGGGGAAGATAGATGTCTTGGGCGATGATCTTACGACCACGAATATTAAGAGGATAAAAGAAGCAGAGAGCAAAAAAGCCTGTAACGGCGTTATAATAAAGCCAAATCAGATAGGGACAGTCTCAGAAGCGATAGAAGCCGCAAAACTTGCAAGGTCATTTGGCTGGAAGGTTCTGGTGTCTCATCGTTCCGGGGAAACTCACGATAGTTTCATCTCGGATTTAGCAGTCGGGGTTCATGCGGATTTTGTTAAGTCTGGGGCGCCGGTAACTCCCGAGAGAATAGTAAAATATAATAGACTCTTAGAAATCGAAAACGAATTAAGGAAACTATAATTTATGCCAAAACTACTCTTACTACGGCACATCAAGTCTCAGTGGAATAAGGAAGATAGGTTTGCCGGCTGGACCGACGGGCCTTTGGACGAGGATCAGGTTTATGATGCAAAGAAATTAGCTCAGAAGACCTTAAATAGATTTAGGATCGATAAGATATATTGCTCGGCGCTTTTCCGAAATATGGATACTGTCGCGCGCATGTTTGAATTTGGAAGCAAGAAGTATCCAATGTTTAAACACCTAGACGGCGGGAAGATGCAGAAGTGGGGCAATTATCTGACGCCAAACAACGACGAAATACCGGTTTTTGTTTCCGAGAAGCTCAATGAAAGGTACTACGGCAAGATCCAGGGAATGAATAAGGCGTATGCAGCTAAGCACTTCGGGAAAGATAAAGTCCATCTTTGGCGTAGAAGCTATAATACGGCCCCTCCGGGCGGCGAAAGTTTGAAGGAAGTTGTCAAAAGAACTATTCCTTTTTATATCAAGCATATAGAAAGCGATTTACTCGCCGGCAGGAATGTCCTGATCGTTGCCTCCCACAATAGCTTGAGGGCGATTGCAAAGCATGTCGAGAAGATACCCGACGAAGAAATTATCAATTACGAAATCGCATACGCGGGATTGATCGAGTATGATTTGAGCAAAAAATTGAAGCTTCTGGGCAAGAATGTCTACTAAAATTAATTGTTGTTGCATTTTTAATTTCGTAGTATACTTTAAAATATATTTATAACTAAAAATTAAAATTAATCATTAAATAAAGAAATTATGTCAAAAGTACAAGAGGCTTGTCAGAAGGTTTGCAAGAGTATTTGGCAGACCACGAAAAAGAACGTCGTTCTTACGATAGTTATCGCAGTTGTAATCTTAGCTGTAGCCGGTTTGTCAGTTTACGCCGTTTATTTCAGGGGAGCTGTGGGCGCTGAAGCGGCCGGGCAGAAAGCTGTTGACTTTGTGAACGCAAATTATTTAAAGGACACGGGGAAAGCGGAGCTAAAGAGCACAGAAGACTTTAGCGGCATGTATAAGGTTAATTTTACCTTGACTATGAGCGGACAGGCTGCTCAAGATAATCAAATTTTGTATATTACGCGCGACGGCAGATATTTATTCCCAGAGTTGCAAGGGATCCCAATTGATCTTAACGCCACAGATGAGCCAGCCGCGGGAGGCGAGACAAATACCGAGCAGATAACTTCCTGCGACGCCACCCAAAAGACCGAGGCCGCTACCCTCGAAGCTTTTGTTGTCAGTAATTGTCCGTATGGGTTGCAGATGCAGAGAATTCTTGAAAAGCTAGTTAGCGACGAATCTGCCTCAAAACAAAATGTGATTGTGCGATACATGGGCGCTGTCGCTGATGGAAAGATCACCTCAATGCACGGCGATACTGAGGCTCAGGAAAACTTAAGGCAGATTTGCTTAAGAGATGAAACTACAAAATACTGGCAATACTTATCTTGCTATATGAAGGAGGGAAAATCTGATTCTTGCCTGATCTCAACTGGAGTGGATAGGGCAAGTTTGAGCGCCTGCATGACTGACGCAAACAGGGGATTGCAGTATGCTCAGGTAGACTTTACACTGGCTAGCCAATTGGGAGTCCAGGGGTCTCCGACTCTGTTTATTAATGGCGATAAAGTTGATGAATTTTCCTTTGGAGGAAGAACTGAGGATGCAGCAAAATCAATAATTTGCTGTGGCTCAACAGCTCAAGCAGGTTTTTGCTCAAAGACTCTGTCAAAGGATACAGCTGCGACTAGCTTCTCAGCTAGCTATGCGGGAGCCTCAGGCAATGCTGGAGGTGACGGCGGCTGCGGGTTATAGGAAATATGGATAAAAAAATAGCACTCATATATTTAGCGATTGTCGCGGTTGTTCTTGTCGGAATTTTGTTTGTCCTGGCCAAGGCTCCTTTTGAGACAGATAAAAGCTTAACTATCGACGAAGTTGGGAAGTTGGCGCTACAATACATAAACGCCGGCTTACTTAAGAACGGAAAAAGTGCGTCCTTGGCCGGAGTTTCATTGGATAAGGGCTTAGTTAAAATAAGGATGAATTATGAAGGAGATGTCCTAATCTCTTACGCAACGCCTGACGCTAAGTTGTTTTTCCCAAGTTCTGTTGATATTACCAACAAGGACAATTATCCCTACGTAATCGGAAAGGATGCTCCTTCG